>Ga0123342_1004994_pt1 | contig 19686 bp, 10 predicted proteins | sample Turbeawhitnodule_FD_89960 | JGI IMG/M metagenome (GOLD analysis project Ga0123342, IMG submission 89960) | Root nodule microbial communities of legume samples collected from Mexico - Turtle bean Mexico white nodule | ecosystem: Host-associated > Plants > Roots > Nodule | place: Mexico: Nepantla... | reverse complement strand
CTTCTTTTTGTGATTCGTTTATGGACGTGCCTCCTTACCTGGTTACAAACAACATATGAAAGTACTTGTGTGAATTATTTCAGCGCAATACGGACACAGAATAAAAATTGCAAAAAGTAGGGTAAAATTTCACAAGTTTTGGTAGATGATAGTCTTGGTTTGAGCGAAAATTTCTGAAAAATTCTCCGGAAAAAGTTTTTTCCTGAAATTCCCCGTAAGAATTTCCACTGAATTCGGGACAAAACGGGAGAAATTTCAGGTCAAACGGATGTTTATTGACCCACGAAAAAATCAAACAGTTTCACACACGAACCAGGGCTGAAAGGAAGCTTCATTCGTGTGTGAAACTGTTTGAATTTTTTCGCGGGTCAATACTCATCCGTTTGACCTGAAATGTGTCGCGTTTTTTCGCGAATTGAGTGTAGATTCTTACTTGGAATTTCAGGAAAAAACTATTTCGGGAGAATTTTTCAGAAATTAACACTCAATCCAAGGCTCTACTTGTGAAATTCTACCAAAACTTGTGAAATTTCGTCTTACTTTCTGCAATTTTTATTCTGCGTCTGTATTGCGCTGAAAAAATTCACACAAGTACTTTCATATGTTGTTTGCACCCAGGTAATGAGGCACGTCCATAAACGAATCACAAAAAGAAGATACGGGGAAGAAAAACCACGAAGTTTTGTTTTTGGAAAACCAATTTTGTTCACTCTCGGTCTAGGACTTACTACGCCTTACTCCTTGGGGGTTTTGGTCTGAAATTTTTATCAGACGTTCGTTACTGTGTCTATTGAGTTTTGACTGAGTTTTGAGCCCCATATTCGTCCCACAAGATTGGCAATAAAGTTTTTATTGATCACTACCAGGGCTGAAAGGAAGTTTCGTTCGTGTGTGAAACTGTTTGATTTTTTTCGTGGGTCAATACTCATTCGTTTGACTTGAAAAAGAAGATACGGGGAAGAAAAGCCAGAACGTTTTATTTTCGGAAAATCAGTTTTGTTCAACATCGGTCTGGGACTTACTACGCCTTATCACAAGTGGTAATTTGTGTCATTAGTTTATTGTTAGAGTTTAAATCCTAATGATGATATATTAGATAAATCAGTCAAAATGAGGGGTTTAGTCTGATCCATAACTAGTTCGGATGGGGTCTGAAAATCTTCTAATAATTGGTTACAAAATTTGTCACAACCCACCTTTAATCCACTTAAACCAAGTTGAATCCATTGGTAGGTTGGGTTGATCCTTAAACTCACTTAAAAAAAATCACTTAGTTGTAAATATAATGTTAAAAATGCATTATAAAGCGCAGTATCTTTTGAACACCTCATTACAAAACATACTTCTTAAATATAACAAACCATTATAATATTTTACAGTTTTTTTTCTGCAATCATTTAATATTTCTTAAAATTGACAAAAAAATTATTTCAAAACATGACATGTTTAAATTGAAGTAGTTATTGTCATGAACCACTTCAGTTATATTATATTGAAAAATCGTTCAATACTACAGTTGTATCAAATTTCACAATAATTGTATCTTAGTTATATTAAATTTCACTAAAACTGTATTGTACTATACCGGTTGATACTGGATGAGTCAGTCTTGAACCTGGTAACCGACCGAGTCAAAGAACATCTCAAGTTACTTAATAAATAAGAATAACAACAATTACAATAACACTTAATGAGTCACATTCATATTTCGAAATATGCAGGAAATATATCTGACAAATCAACTAAATACTGATTAACTGAAAGATGTTACAAGTACTATCTAGATATTCAAATATACTTCTCTATTAATCAAGGATCATGATGTCAATAACTTTGACCCGTCTTGGCAAGTGTCCATAACTAACACTATAAATAAAACCCTATGCGGAGGTGTAAGGTACGTTTTTCACATTCTACTAGAATATACTTAAATCATAGCACTGACTTGAGCGTCGGAGTGCAATCGTAGGTACCCCTCTGACCGACCGAGTACCAATAACAAAAGGAGGAGACTTGAAGGAAAGAGTAATGAGGTTAATGGCACGTCAACAATTGTATAACCAGTTCCAGATATTATCTATGTCCGTATATGTACACGTACTTTCCCTACCCGACTTGTCCAATTTTAAAATAGAAAAAATTCTCATTTCAAAAAATACCAAATAGAATTACCCTATTCATTTGAAAAAAAAAAACTAATTTTCACTTATCTAAAAATATTGATGTGATGTACTTTATTTTATTTTGAAGTCATGTTATTTATACAAACTATCCACCCACTTTGTCAATGATTAATCTTTGTTGATAAATTTGCTTAACCTTTTCTAGTGAGGTGTCTCATCCTAATCATGGTTTTTTGTTCATCCACAAGGTTTGAACCTAAGACCTTATTTAAAGGGACCATGTTGAATGCCACTAAAAATGACCAGCAAGGTTCTCTAATGGGCATTAATCATCAATGAAGTGAGAGGATTATTCCTACCAATAATATAACTAAGAAAATTTGATTTTTTCAAGGATTAATGATGTACATTGAAGGTGGTTATGGTGAAGAAAGTTATGTGGTTTAGAAGGCTGAGTAAACATGAAGATAGTACATTCCTATTGCTAAATGGAAAAACATGTTATCTTTACAATTTTGACTAAGAAACTCTAGCAATTATCTGTTTCCTTGCTACAATTAGTATCTACTTCTACCCTACCTATTCATCTATCTAACTAAGCTTATATGATAGAGAAATCTTCATCCAAACCATCTATTTCTCCTCTAAGTCTATGTTGTTGGATGATCAAAACAGAAATAGTCATTGAGAAGTCTGATCCAGAAAGAACATCTCCTATCGGTCCAAGTTCTGGGCACTGTTGCCAATCATTCATGCCCCTTGTCAAAACTGAGTTCATTCCACCTTCCCTTCCAACAATCACCAATGAGTATTGCCCTTCAAAGGATCTCAGAGTGGAGAATGTCTCAGCAGCATTTGCAAGATGCTTCTCCATGTATGCAATACTACCCCCAATCACATGCCTTTCGTAGAACTGAGTGAAGCATTCATCATCCAATTTCCTCTCTTTCTCCTGCTCTGGAGGGATGATCCTGTATAATGCTGAGGACTCCACACTGTTATCATCTTCCAGGAATCTTATTACTTCCAGCTTAACTTGTGGATGCTGCGCTACACGGCTAGCATAGGCAAGGGCTTCTCTATCATCTTTTCCACCAATGAATATCACTGCCACGTTTACTGTTTCTTCACCTCCTCTTATACCTTCAACTGATCCAAGACCTCTATCTACTAGAATCCCAACAGAACAAGGAGCACTTCTCAGTACCTGTTCAACAAAAATACCTGTTTAACTGCTGCTGAAAAAGTTAAGAGTAAATCACAATGAACACCCTTCTGAGATTTTATCAAATTATACTTGCAATCTTGTTTTTTCACTATTACAATGGTCTTCTTTATCATGGGATGTAAGTGGAATGTTTTAAAACTTTAAGGGTCAGAGACACCTATGATGTAAAAATGAGTGATCATATACTGACTGTTCTCAAGCGAAGTTGGAGTTTTGTAGAAATTTCAAAAACTCTGAGTGATCATATACTTACATCAACATTCTCAGAGTTGATGCACTCTAAGAATGTTAATTTTAATGTGTCTTTTCTTATTTTAGTATTTATTGGTTTTTATTTCACGTCATGTCTTTTAACTGGATCTAAAATGAGTGTACTACTATATATATTCAGACTATTTGCGTTGATCTAAGTAAGGAAAATAAATTAGAAAAAATATTGTCTTCCTTTTTTTTCTTTATTTTATAATAGAATTTGATGCATGCTTGTTGAAAAACTTGGAACTATGCCAGAGTTAAGACGATCTTCCATTTCTTTTGTTTTAACAGTATGAAAGGTGTGTTGAGGTTCTGAGTACCTTTCGGTTGACGTATCTGAACCCTGCATTACCACCATCCAACCTTCTATCCTCACGCTGGTTCCTGTGGAATGGCAATATGATGAGGGCAATCATCAAGTCCTCAGCTAAAACGCAAATGTCTTGTGGCATGTTAGTGATTGTTGAGAGTGTCATGGTTCTTTTGAGTGTGATGCCATCATCATTGTCCTTCACATAGGCTTGGAATAAGGTGGTAACTTGGTCTCTCAGCTCCATCACTGCCCTGTCTTTCACTGTGTCTCTGTGCACTGCTTCTTCCCTATCCACTGTCTCTGATAGTTCAGCAGTGAGTTCAATCATGTCACTGACATACACCACAATGCCGGTGCCACCCGTCCCTTTTGTGATCTCCATCAAGTTGATGGAAGCAGGAGCATTTTGAGGTCTTTGAACACACAGCAGGATCCTTAGCTCACTTGAGGGGTCAAGCATTTGAAGTGCCAAACGATGAGTAGGTGCTCTTTTCTTTGCTCGTCTAATGATGCTTGCTACAATTCTTGATGCAGGTAAAGCTGTTAAAAATGTTCCCATTACCAACACAATGCCTGTGGAAGTAGTCACACCACCACAACCTATCTGGTAAATAGCACAAGAACAATATGAGCCTAGCAGCTTCAAGTAACCCAATGCCAAACATGATTTCAGTTACTTTCTGTATTATTACACTAAAATGGTCTCATTGTTAGAAGCATCCTGCTACATCAACTAAGTTAAACTGAATTTTCACTAATTTTTAAGCACAAGAATAAAGTTAGTCAAGAATGTGTGTCAAAGTGAGAAAAACAGATCTAATAGTAATGACCAAAATGAAGTGTCTGATTTTGCAAAATTGAAGCAGAAAGACTCACCACTTTCATAGCTAAGTAGATCTGCAAATGGCCCTTAGTGACAAGGAGCATTGCTATTGCAACCGATTCAGGCCAGTGAAAGCCAGACATGAACCCATAGATGACTATTCCAACAACTTTTCCAGCTGTTGCCACAAGCAAAACCACAATTAGTCTCACCCATGTTGCAGCATGGTGTGCAAGAAACAGCCTGAAATTAGACACATAGCCCATCCACAAGAAAAAGATGGGAAAGAAAATAGTGGTCAACATGTAGTTGATTCTTGTGATAACCCATTTGGAAACTCTACCCTCCCTGGGAACACAAAGCCCTACCAGAAAAGCACTTAAAATTGGATTATAATAATATACAGTGGTGGAGGCACACATCAAGACCATGAAGGCAATGGAGAGTACCAAGTGTGGACCTTTCATGGGTCTACCTTCAGGGTTCTCATTGCTCACCCACTTCATAAGCATTGGTGACACCATGGCTGTGAACCCTACCTGCACCAGCACTACAAACACCACATGAACAGTCCTCCTAATCTCAAACCTTGCATGCAAATTTTGACAGTATGCTGGCATTGGCACAACTATGTAGCCAATGGAAAGCATCAAACAGCACAAGAAATCTGTGTGCACAGCTGCTCCAATGATAAGCTTCCCAATATCTGATTTTCCTATTTTGAGCTGGGTTATCAAACGGGTCAAGACAGGGGAATCCGTGCTAGAAATCATTGTGGAGAAGGCTAAGGTGAACTCTAGCAGCTTGTTTTGATCTGGAAAGTATCTGAAGGTTGGAGTTATAAGACCTCCCATGATGAACGTGCTTACAACTCCTGCTACAGCAATTTTAGTATACCTGTTTGGTCTTGCAAACAGCACATAAGGATCCATCTCTATTCCCAGGGTGAACATGTAACATGTCATTCCAAAATCAATGATAAATCCAAACGTTAGGTTGAATTTCTCAAACAGCCTGCGTACATACCCTATGTTGCCCACAACTAGTCCTACCTGCACAACATCATTAAAACACAACATCATTTCATTTTTCACTTTTTCTTTCTCTAAATAACATAAGGGCATGTTTGGTTTTTTGCTTCGGATCTCAGATTCCAAATACTCAAACCAAACATGCATCTAGCTGTGTGGGAAAAGAAGCTCACAATTATGTCTGAAGTAATGCGTGGTTGTTTATAAGGCTTTAGTAGAAAATGGAAACCATTGCAAGCAATCACCATCCCAATATATATAACAAAGTTCTTAGCTACTTCCAATATCAGGTTACCCAACTTGTCTCCACACACAGATGGCTCCATAGACTTCATTGGCAACCCAAAAGCCATTTTTGACAACCCAAAAGGTTCTTCTTTAGATATTTTCTCTAGATTAATGTTGTCTTCCTTTTTCTTTCTTCTTCTTCTTCTTTGCCTTGATGACCAAGGACACCATTTTTTCTTCTTAGTTTTGTTTTGTTAATGAATAATTAACACCAGTGGCTGTGATTCGTAGCTTTCTTTCAGGAGACAATAGAGGAGCATATAACAAGGCTTATATGGCTTGTGAATTATGAACCGAAAAACATGGATAAATCACAAATCTTCCCTTCATCCCCATCACTTATTATTAGTCATAAGCATTGTTTAACAAATGCTTCTCTACACATCTTTAAATCTTAAAAACAACTATTCTCACTCTTTCTCAACACCCATTTGCAATTTTCTCTCTTTTATTTAATCTTTTTGTATAGCCAAATTAATTTGGATATTTTGTTCTTTTTTTTCTTCCATTTGAGCCACGTAGGGCCCATTTTGTTTAGGATCATTAGTTTAAATAATCTCTTAAACTAATTACACAGAAAGATATAGATTAAATGTGGTTATACATTTTTCGAGTATAATTAATATTACAAATAATTTTGACTCCTTAGGGTAGGAAACATATGAAAAATTATAAAAAAAATTATCATTTATATATATTTTGAAAAATTAAGTAGAAAATCATTTTAAACCCCAAATTCTATTTTTCCACTTAATGATTTTTATGCATAAAATATAATTTTTTTATCAAAAAAAAATAAAAATCACTTCAAGAATCATCCTTCAACCCTTTTACAAATACTTCTTTCAAAATAGAAACTCTAAAACCACAAACCAACAAACATGGTAAACTAATGGAGAGACACCACCAATAAGAAAAAGAAAAAGTAGAAGCAAATTTAGATGTAATGTAGAATCAAACTTTTAATTAAAAAAAAAAATTAAGAATGATTGATCATTCCTCATTTAAAAATGTGTTTGTTTCTATGTCTCTAAATCTCACTAATAAGGACAACTCAAACGACATTTACATTGGAACATTACCTAATTGAGAACCCTAGAAAATAATTACCAACATAGAAAAATAAATTGAATATGATATGGGTTTTGAAAGGATTTCGTACAAGGTAATACAAAGTCTTATTAAGAACACAATTAAGTGTTGCAGAAACCAAAAAGTATCTTATATTTTTTCAATTACTTTGAAGGTGAAACTCTAATCTGCATAATCTTTATCATGCAGAATACTACAAAAAAAAGTATACAGATAACACTTAAATTGAAGTGCTCCATGGATACAGAATTATTCAATCACTCTGAGTAGGCATTTTGAAGCGACACAGAGGGCAAGAGTGACCTATTTGCAACCACTCACTGATGCAGCTTTTGTGAAACATGTGCAAGCAAGGCATGGAAACACCAACATGAAAATCCTCGAAACAAATGGCACACCTTTGCAAACCCTTTTGTTCAGATATCTCCAAACGTTCCACCAATGTCTTGGCTGCAGGCACAAATCCATAATCTTCCTCCTCCTCTTCTTCTTCAGCAAGAACACCTTGGTATTCTTCTTCTTCATCATAATTCTCGCTATCACTGTCACTTATTCCATCTTCTTTTGGAATAGTAACGATCACATTCACATGCATATAAAGATTATAAGGTTTAGGATCTAGGGTTTCAGTGTCACTCAGCATGTCACGTGCACATTGTAACACTTTTGCTACCACGTCACTGTGAGCATTCCAAGGAACATCCATCTGGGAAAGCCAAGACAGGATGGTTGTTTCTTGCATCATTTCATCCTTTGGAATGCTTGAAAACCTGTGGACCTCAACGTTGCAAAATGTGTCGAATTTACTTGCATTCAACACGTGCATGTTTGAGTACTCAAATTCTACGTTGAAGTGTATATTATTGGAAGAATCTGAGGGAGAATCAGAGAAAGATTCTACGTGTTGTTGATGATCATTGGAAGAATCTGAGGCAGAATCAGAGGAAGATCCTTGAGGGTATGCACAACAGTGGAGTTCATCCATTGGAAGAGAAAGATGAGAAAGAAGAAAGAGAATTGTGGAAGAAGGAGGAGGAATATTAGAAAATATTAGGGTTTTGGCATTTTAAAGAGTTAGAGGAAAAGTAGGAATCAAGTAAAAATATCTTGTTTTAAATTTGAAATCTTCTATACTATAACTTTTATCTTCCAATTTTTGTTTTTATTTTTTCACCATTTTTAATTTTAAAATAATTTATCAATTTACTGAATATATTGAAATTGTTAATAAAAATGTTATTTTCTGTTATAACAATGCAAAAAGAAAATCCTATATACATACAAAAAAAAACAGTTGTAAAAATTTATGAATATATATAACATGAAAAAATAAGAAATTTCACATTTTTTCATAATATTTAAATTTTTATTTTTGGTTTCATGATATTTACCGATTTTATATTTGGTTTATGAAATTTAGTTATTTATATTTCGTTTCAATAATTATATGTTGGTTATTTAAATGATTTTGAAATGTTTTCTTTAAATTTTTAATTTTGTATCATAATAACTTATATATGTTTTTTTTACATATAATAGGATGATATGTCGATACAATATAATGACACAAAATAAAATAAATTTTCGTTCTAAATATGAAGAAAAAAGTATTAAATAGTAAACATAAAATTTGTAAATATTTTATTACCAAAATTATAACTAAATATTTTATATTATATATAGATATTACAAAAGATACCCACAAAATGAACAGATTTTAATTCAGAGTTTGTTAGAATGAAGTTTTGTATGTTCTATGGATATATAAGATAATGTAATCCCGATAAAAGTGTATATTTAATAGGATTGAAATATGATTTTTTCCTAAGATAATTAATGATGGTGTGTATATAAAACCAAATCTGTGTAATTATTTTTGTGTTGTTAATTGTGATTTTTTCAGTTTCATAGATTTAATGTTTATTTTTTCTTTACTTTTAAGATAAAAATCATTTTCAAAATATATATTTTATCTGTTTTTTATATAAAAAAAATCTTCATCTAATCAATAATAAAAAAAAGTTTTAAGTAAAGATATTTTTTTTAAACCTATTTTTGTTTGTTTAATAATATTGTATCACACTGGTAAAACCAACAAATAATTGACCTAAATTCTTCTTTAAATAAGATTTAAGTTTAAGTTTTTGAATAAAAAAATGTGCTTAATTTTAAGATGTTAATTTTCCAATAGTAATTAACCAATTAACAAAAGTTAATATATTGTTTTATATACGTAATATCATTATAAAAAAAAGAATATTAATAAAATTTATATAAAATGAATATTTATTGAATATTAATAAAATGAATGAAAAGAAGAGAACATAATTTTTAAATATAAAAAGAGAATGATAATTAGTGACTTTGCTTTGTTAGCATGAGATATAAAAATGGATCAATAAAATGTAATTGTATATAAAAAAATGGTTTAATCATATCAAATTTAATAAAAAAAAAAAAAAAGAATGACTAATTTAATGGGATATATAAAGTATTTGCTTGTTAGTTGAAGTTGTGATTTGATAATGGTTGTTTCTTCCTATACTTCCATAAGTTTTTTTATTTCAAAAATATCCTTTTTAACATTTTGGATTATATAATCGAGAAGTCTTTTTTTAATTCATAATTAGCTTTTGGATATAATCCAGAAGCCTTTTCTGATTAGCTTCCGAATTACATAATCCGAAAGTATTTTCTATACATAAGATTAGCTTCCGGATTATGTAATCCAGAAGCCTTTACTATACATAAGATTAGCTTCCGGATATAATCCGGAAGCCTTTTTTTCATATGTGTGATTAGCTTTCGGATTACATAAGCCAGAAGTCTTTTTTAAATATGAGATTGACTTACGGATTATGTAATCCGGGATATATTTGGATTACATAATCCATAGGCTTATTTCAAAATCCAAGGGGTGACGAAAAAAAGGACAAAACAGCATTTTCACATTTAGTATGGGGTGAAAGGTATGGAGATGTTGGAAGAAAGACTCTTTGATAATTTGAGTATTCTCTTCTAAGACAATGGTTGGTATGGAGCTGCTCAAGCGCCACGATATTATCAACATTTTTTTTTTCATGATTCTTATCACCAAAGATGTATGTAGTTATTAATCTTTGGAGATTGATAACTTACTTAACTCATTTAATTACTTGCTTCTTCCTGCACCTACATACTTTCTTGTGCCACCCCATAATTTTTTTTATTTCAAAAATATCCTTCTTTAATATTCTGGATTACGTAATCCAAAAGTCTTCGAATTATGTAATCTAGAAACCTTTTGTGATTAGCTTCTAGATTACATAATCCGGAAGTCTTTTTTGTATATGAGATTAGCTTCTGGATTATGTAATCCGGAAACCTTTTTTTTCAGATGCTTGATTAGCTTCTGGATTATGTAATCTAGAAGTATTTTCTGGATTAAGATTGGCTTTCGGATTACATAATCCGAAAGTCTTTTTTTAAATGCGTGATAGCTTCCAGGTTACATAATTCATAGGTTTATCTAAACTTTAAAAAAGACTTTCGTGTTTCATAAATCTAAAGAACATTTTTGGATCCAAAAACATATTCCGGATTATGCATGGAGTGAAACAAAACGGATAAAAAAAGTATTTTTACATTTGATATGGGGTGACACAAGAAAGTATGGAAAGCAGTCTCAACTCTATACTCCTGTTGAGATTCCTCTTTCATTTTGGGTCATATCAGGTCTTTTACAATCTTATTGCTGCTCTTATTATAACCTTCTTCTAGTTTTGTGCAAAGGGTCTTCTATAATATAATCTCATTGCTTCTCTTGTTATAACCTTCTTCTAGTTTTGTATAAAGGGTCTTCCTGGGGTGTGTTCTTATAGAAAACACTTTCACGCCTAAGTCATTATTTGGTTTTTTTAGTAGGTGTAATGTAACTGATAAATGTTTATATAAACTCATCTTTTCAAAGTTATATCTTTTGAAGTGCTATGCTCAATCATAGGTAGTGATTGGTAAGCTCTTCCTAACCTACTAAGGATGATAGTAATGTACAAACTTTAGGAATCTAATATATTCTATTATAATGTATTTGTTCAATGAAGACTCAATTCAACCTTAATCTTTTGTACAATTATACAGGTGGAAATGGCAAGTCTAGTAACAGATTGAAGCCAACACAATCTTCAGAATCCAAGTTTGGTTGGACTGCAAGGAAATGCAAACCTCCACAAGCTTTCTTAGCAGCTTCCCAAGCTTCAGCTTCACTAGATGTCTGGGGAGTTTTCTTATAGGTGGAAAATATGTATCGAGTAGAAATTCCAACAGAAAGAATCAGGCGAGCACGAGCAACATCTGCTTCAATAGAGCACACCTCCAATCCACTTAAAACAGCTGTGCCAATAAATGGTAAAAGCTTTCCCAATTTAGAGAACAAATTTATTTGATGAAAGATGTTTGCAATCATACAAAAGCATGCTATTATTGATGAGCACATCACAAGCATTATACAAAAGCTTTTCAGAACCAAGACAGCAAAAAGAAAAATAGTAGAAAAGAAACCAGGTTTTAGGTCTCAAAATAATCACCTGGTGAGCCAAGTTGGCATTCTGCTATCCATTAATTTAAGAATATCAGCAGAGTTAACATTCAAGATATAGGAAATCTTACACACTACTATTTAGATAAAAAAAATTCATAAATATTTCTTCTGAACTCAAATATAAGTAAAATATTTTCATGTACAATGAACCAAAATATGAGCAAATTCTAAGTAATTCCACCCTATTCAACAATATCATCTCTGAAATAACCTTCATTTAACTGAAAATCTATTTTGAATAACTTTTATTCATGATATCAAGTTCCAAACAAATTATATAAAAAAATGATAATCTTTGAATGAGATTAGCAAAATAAATGATGTTAACTAACTTTCTAAATTAGTGGATAAGTTTCATAGTTTTGCTTATGGGATTACTTATATAAAAGAAAATAGAAACTAAAATTAATAAAATTTCTTCTGTTACATTAGCTTTTGGAGAAGCTAGATAAGAGGAGAGGGCTTCTAATAAAGTAGAAGTGCAAGAGTTAATTTAACATACAAGGAAAGCTTGATTAACTTTATCTTTTTATTTTCTTTTATAAAGCATTTATGGAGAAATTTATTTAAACACTAGAACTCTAATGTTGTTTTGCAATATATGTGGCTAGCATATCAAATTGTTTGATATAAGATAAAACACATTCTACCATCTATTTAAATAATTGACAAACATACAAAGAAGAAAATGTGAAATCTGCCAATGAGTTATCAAACACATTCTGACACATAAGATCAAACACATTAGAAGAAAATGTGAAATCTGCAGTTTTGTACCTGCCAATGCTGTAGCACTAGAAGATGCAACAGCCAGTCCTGGGATTAATGTCTTGTCATCAATTTCAAGACCCAACAAATCAAGATCTAGCCCAGAACCACAAAATCCTCTCTCAAATGTCAACACCTCGTCTCGAACAGCTTTAAAACAGGTTATTCAAGGTTAGAGAGGCAGTATCCTAGGAAAATGATTTAAAGCATTAAACTTGTTAATCATTTTGTGTAAAAAGAATAAGAAAAGAGACCATTATAATCCATGTAATGTTGGAAGTGTAGTTAAAGTTTAAAATAGTATTAACAAATGAAAACCATATGTTTGAGACCCCTGAGTATCAAAATAGAGGGCCATCAGTTGTCAAGCAATTGTGAAACTTATTGCATGAAATCTTCTGTCTCTATACCTGAGTAAGGTAATTGGACAAAAGTCCATCTTTGCCCATAAAGAATGTCTGGAAGTTCAGTGGGAAAAGGATTATCAAGTGCCAAAAGAGGTTTGGATCCTTCTTGAAATCCAGGATGCCTCTTATATATGGTCTCATAGCGCTCCTCTAGCCATAGAATAATTGACACACACTGAAAAGAATCAGATGAACCACATAAAATATAGGCCGGTTCACCTCTGACAAAAATATATAAACTCAGTGAATCTTTACAAATAAATGATGCTAAATATACCATGAAATTCCTCTGTCCTCATTTTATATAACAGGCGTTTCAACCTACATATGGCATAGGGGTGCTATTGATATTGGAAAACTTGTACACAGACCATACTGGGCTATTTTGAACCATTATCAATCACAAAATCATCATGAACCATTTTAGAGACACTGCAATTCTTTTCCATCCAATGAATCTCCAAGATCTCTTTTTCCTCCCCTCCAATTGCACAGTAAAAATATCCAAACAATTAGATAATAACTTTATTCCCCTCCATTCCACTCACCATTAGATTTCCAACTACAGAACAAACACTAACAACTACCTCCTCCTCCCTCTAATGAGTTGATTAGAGAACATAGTCACATTCCATGATATGAAACCTACTATCAGCTTCTTCAACTAACAGACAAGTTAAGGTCATACATATATATAAGAGTCTGCAGGTTCATTGCCAAATAGTCTCATTAATCAAACCAACCCAAGTCAAAATCCAAAGCAAAGAAATTTCATTCATTGTCACCACCACAGTAAAGTTGAATTTCATACCATACATACAAAAAAAAACTATTGTATGTTCAGTCACCACCACATATGACTCGTGACAAAATCTTTCAATTTACAAAATAAAAAAAACTAATAAAACATGACTACATGTCTTGTAAAGAAGATTAGGCAAGATCATGAACATGGTCTAAAACACATAAGGTAAATCTCCATAAATACCCGTTTACTAGGAACAGGCCTTATCCGAAGCTCATTACATGCATTTGTAATAATTGTCTGCATCTGCGACCTGCAAAGCAACAAATACTTATGATTGGAGAAACATCTTCATTCATATAGACTTGTATATAGAAAAACAAGAAAAAAATGAAATCAGTTTCTTGGTAAATTAAAATTACATTATACATGAGTTAATTTGTAGAAGTCATTTCCCATCAACTTCTCTAAAATCTGATTTTTTAAATTCATGTATAAGCTAATTTTAGCTTATTTAGAAACTAGTTTCACTTTTCCTATTTTTCCTACAAACAAACAGACCCTACCAATACAGCACCACTCACTCGTGAATTACCTAAAGAAGCGAATGTTTCTGGGCAACGGAACACCCAATTCATCACTGACAGCAACAATACCATCCTTCAAGGTAATGCTGTTAATGACATTGTTTGGGAAATATTTGGTGTACTGCAACGACAGCGTTTTGTCGCACACAACGAGCTCCCAAATCTTCTTCCCTCTGGCATCGAGAATGGGCCTGGAGCAGAAGTCAAGTTCCCAGTCTGTTATGGTGGCAGGGTCGGATTCTGGGTCAAGGTATCTGAGTTCCGCAGTTGGGTCATCTTCTTCTTGGAGAACTGCTTGGGGTGCTTCTTTCTGGGTGCTCTCCGACACCGAATGGGTTCGGAAGTTGATGACTTTGGGGTGGCTGTGGAAGGGAAGAGTGGTGCATGGGATCGTGATGGGTTTGGATGCAGAGGTGAGTTTGGAGAGTTTGAAAGTTGGGGTTCTTATTCTTGTGGGGTTGAAGCTCAGAGTAGCCATGGCTGTTTCAGACAGAGCTTTGTGTGTGGTTGTTAAGGTAGTTATCCTGCCACATGTTTTCCTTAAACCAACCATGATGTTATTCGGGTACTGTGGGCCTTCGGATACTGTGGGCCTTTGGGTACTATGGGCCTTAGGGTACTGTGGGCCTTTGGGTAACGGATCATTCATTTCTGGTCTGGATTTTTCTTTTAGCACCCCCTAAAATTCATTCTCGAGTAAACAAGAGATACTCAACAATTTTCTTTTTCTTCCTATACTCTTATATTATTTCTCCATGCATCTCATATGTGTTCTCCAATGAACAAAATACTCTTGAGAAAAATTTAAAAAAAATCTAACACTTTCACTATTCATAACACCTTTTACACATCTACATCTTCATTCCTTCATCTTTCTTCCTCTATGAGTATATAAAGAACACCTCTCCAATTATTGTCATTGATAATATGATTTAGAAATGACTTGGTTTTACAAAATCTTGAAATACCTTTCTGAATGAGTTTTGGAATGAGTTATTAAGAAAAAATATATATAGTTTCGTCTTGTTAAAAATCATGTTATTTTGGTTTAATTTACAAGTAAGACAATCTAAATTGTATTTTATAATGATCTATTTAGAATGATATCCTAAATTGAGAAATCAATAAATTTTTTCCTTAATTGAGCAATTCATAATAGAGTTATAAATAGGTCATTCTGAAATATAATAACAAAATAAAGTTTTGAATCGAGTGATATGGATATGTTGGTAATTTTTTCATTGATTATCCTTTACTACTTTTTGTACACATATTTTCTGAAATTGTGAAATTTCGCCCTATTTTCTGAAATTTTATTCTAGGTCTGTCTTGCGCTGAAAAAATTCACACAAGTACTTTCATATGTTGTTTGCACCTAGGTAAGGAGACACGTCCATAAACAAAATAACAAAAAGAGGATACGGGAGAGAAAAGCGAGGACCCTTTGTTTTCGGAAAACCAGTTTTGTTCACCCTCGGTTTAGGACTTACCACGCCTTACTCCTTGGGTATTTTGGTCTGAAATTTTTACCAGACGTTCTTCACCGTATCTACTGAGTTTTAGCTGAGATTTGAGCCCCAGATTCGTCCCACAAGATTGGTAATAAATCTTTTATTCATCACTGCCAAAACTGAAAGGAAGGTTCGTTTGTGTGTGAAACTGTTTGATTTTTTTCGTGGGCGAATACTCATCCATTTGACCTGAAATTTGTCGAGTTTTGTCCCAAATTTAGTGGAGATTCTTACATGGAATTTAAGGAAAAATTATTTCGGGAAAATTTTTCAGAAATTTTGTGCAAATCAAGGTCATCCTCTACCGAAACTTGTGAAATTTCGCCCTACTTTTTGAAATTTTATTTTGAATCCGTATTGCGCTGAAAAAATTCACACAAGTACTTTCATATGTTGTTAGCACACAGGTAAGGAGGCACGTCCATAAAAAAATTACAAAAACAAGATACGGGGAGAAAAGCCAGGACGTTTTGTTTTTGGAAAACCAATTTAGTTCATCCTCGGCCTGGGACTTACCACGCCTTACTCCTTGGGTATTTTGGTTTGAATTTTTTACCAGACGTTATTCACCATGTCTAATGAGTTTTGGCTGAGATTTGAGTCCCAGATTAGTCCCACAAGATTGGCAATAAATTTTTTATTCATCACTGCAAGAATTGAAAGGAAGCTTCATTCGTGTGTGAAACTGTTTCATTTTTTTTGTCGGCGAATTCTCATTTTTTTGACCTGAAATTTGTCGCGTTTTGTCCTAAATTCAGTGGAGATTCTTACGTGGAATTTCAGGGAAAAATTATTTTGGAATTTTTCAGAAATTTTGTGCAAACCAAGGCGATCCTATACCGAAACTTGTGAAATTTCGCCCTACTTTCTGAAATTATATTATGGGTCCGTATTGCGCTGAAAAAATTCACACAAGTACTTTCATATGTTGTTTGCACCCAGGTAAGGAGGCACATCCATAAAAAAATCACAAAAAGAAGATACGGGGGAGAAAAGCCATCACCTTTTGTTTTCGGAAAACCAGTTTTCGTCACCCTCGGTCTGGGACTTACCACGCCTTACTCCTTGGGTATTTTGGTCTGAAATTTTTACCAGACGTTCTTCACAGTGTCTACTGAGTTTTGGCATAGATTTGAGCCCTATATTCGTCCCACAAGATTGGCAATAAGTTTTTTATTCATCACTGTCAGGAATGAAAGGAAGGTTCGTTTATGTGTGATACTGTTTGATTTTTTCGTGGGCGAATACTCATACGTTTGACCTGAAACTTGTTGCGTTTTGTCCCAAATTTAAAGGAGATTCTTACATGGAATTTCAGGAAAAAACTATTTCGGGAGAATTTTTCAGAAATTTTGTGCAAACCAAGGCTATATCCTCTACCGAAACTTGTGAAATTTCGCCCTACTTTCTGAAATTTTATTCTGGGTCCGTATTGCGCTGAAAAAATTCACACAAGTACTTTCATATGTTGTTTGCATCCAGGTAAGGAGCCACGTCCATAAAAAAAAATCACATAAATAAGATACGGGGGAGAAAAGCCATGACCCTTTGTTTTTGGAAAACCAGTTTTGTTCACCCTCGGTCTGGGACTTACCACGCCTTACTCCTTGGGTATTTTGTTCTGAAATTTTTACCAGACGTTCTTCACCGTGTCTACTGAGTTTTGGCTGAGATTGGAGCCCAAGATTCGTCCCACTAGATTGGCAATAAATTTTTTATTCATCACTGTCAGGACTGAAAGGAAGGTTCGTTTGTGTGTGAAACTGTTTGATTTTTTTCGTGGGTGAATACTCATCCGTTCTGAAATTTGTCGCGTTTAGTATCAAATTCAGTGGAGATTCTTACGTGGAATTTCAGGAAAAAAAATATTTCGGGAGAATTTTTCAGAAATTTTGTGCAAACCAAGGCTATCCTCTACCGAAACTTGTGAAATTTCGCCCTACTTTCTGAAATTTTATTCTAGGTCCGTATTGCGCTGAAAAAATTCACACAAGTACTTTCATATGTTGTTTGCCCCCAGGTAAGGAGGCACGTCCATAAAAAAATCACAAAAAGAAGATATGGGGGAGAAAAGCCTGGACGTTTTATTTTCGGAAAACCAGTTTTGTTCACTCTCGGTCTGGGACTTATCACACCTTACTCCTTGGGTATTTTGGTCTCAAATTTTAACATGACGTTCGTCACCGTGTCTACTGAGTTTTGGCTGATATTTAAGCCCTATATTCGTCCCACAAGATTGACAATAAATTTTTTATTCATCACTGCCAGGAGTGAAAGGAAGGTTCGTTTGTGTGTGATACTGTTTGATTTCTTTCGTGGGCGAATACTCATCCGTTTGACCTGAAATTTGTCGCGTTTTGTCCCAAATTTAGTGGAGATTCTTACGTGGAATATCAAGAAAAAAATATTTCGAAAGAATTTTTCAAAAAATTTGTGCAAACCAAGGCTATCCTCTACTGAAACTTGTAAAATTTTACCCTACTTTCTGAAATTTTATTCTGAATCCGTATTGCACTGAAAAAATTCACACAAGTACTTTCATATGTTGTTTGCACCCAGGTAAGGAGGCACGTCCATAAAAAAATCACAAAAATTAGATACGAGGTTGAAAAGCCAGGACGTTTTGTTTTTGGAAAATCATTTTTGTTCATCCTCGGTCTGGGACTTACCACGCCTTACTCCTTGGATATTTTTGTTTAAAATTTTTAGCAGACGTTCATCACCGTGTCTACTGAGTTTTTGATGAGATTTGAGCACCAGATTCTTCCCTCATGATTGGCAATAAATTTTTTATTCATCACTGCCAGGACTGAAAGGAAGGTTCGTTTGTCTTTGAAACTGTTTGATTTTTTTCGTGGGCGAATACTCATCCGTTTGACCCGAAATTTGTTGCGTTTTGTCCCAAATTCAGTGGAGATTCTTACATGGAATTTCAAGAAAAAACTATTTCGGGACAATTATTCATAAATTTTGTGCAAACGAAGGCTATCCTCTACCGAAACTTGTGAAATTTCTCCCTAGTTTCTGATATTTTATTTTGGGTCCGTATTACGCTGAAAAATTCACACAAAGTACTTTCATATGTTCTTTGCACCCAGGTAAGGAGGCACGTCCTTAAATTATCACAAAATGAATATACGGGGGAGAAAACCCAGGACGTTAAGTTTTCAGAAAACAAGTTTTGTTCACCCTCGGTCTGGGACTTACTATGCCTTACTCTTTGGGTATTTTGGTCTGAAATTTTTACCAGACGTTCTTCACCGTGTCTACTGAGTTTTGGATGAGATTTGAGCCCCAGATTCGTCCCTCAAGATTGGCAATAAATTTTTTATTCATCAATACCAGAACTGAAAGAAAGGTTTGTTTGTGTGTGAAACTGTTTGATTTTTTTCGTGGGCTAATACTCATTCGTTTTACCTGAAATTTGTCTATTTTTGTCTCAAATTCAGTGGAGATGCTTACGTGGAATTTCAGGAAAAAACTATGTCGGGAAAATTTTTCAAAATTTTTGTGCAAACCAAGACTATCCTCTACCGAAACTTGTGAAATTTCGCCCTACTTTCTGAAATTTTATTCTGAGTCCGTATTGCGCTGAAAAAATTCACACAAGTACTTTCATATGTTGTTTGTACCCATGTACGGAGGCACGTCCATAATTAAATCTCCAAAAGAATATACGGTGGAGAAAAACCAGGATCTTTTGTTTTCGGAAAATCTGTTTTGTTCAGCCTCGGTCTGGAATTTACTACACCTTACTCATAGCGTATTTTGGTCTGAAATTTTTACCAGACGTTCTTCACCGTGTCTACTTATTTTTGGCTGAGATTTGAGCCCCAGATTCGTCCCACAAGATTGGCAATAAATTTTTTATTCATCATTGCCAGAACTGAAAGGAAGGTTCGTTTATGTGTGATACTGTTTGATTTCTTTCGTGGG
>Ga0123342_1004993_pt1 | contig 19686 bp, 10 predicted proteins | sample Turbeawhitnodule_FD_89960 | JGI IMG/M metagenome (GOLD analysis project Ga0123342, IMG submission 89960) | Root nodule microbial communities of legume samples collected from Mexico - Turtle bean Mexico white nodule | ecosystem: Host-associated > Plants > Roots > Nodule | place: Mexico: Nepantla... | reverse complement strand
CTTCCATCCTATGTGCCCACACATACACAACTAGCTGACTTTTTCACCAAAGCTCTCGGTGCTAAAAAGTTTGGAGCCATCTTGGTCAAGTTGGGCATTCAAGACTTACATGCTCCAACTTGAGGGGGGATATTACCGGACAAAATCCTTATTAGACTTAATTACAGGAATATAATCACTATTAATGAGTCTATAATTAGACTTAATTATAGGAATATAATCACTATTAATGGGTCTATAATTAGTCTTAATTACAGACGTTATGTTAGAAAAAGAATTTGTACGGTGCTATACGGTTCTAATGCTACGGTTATATATATATGTATCATTGCTATAGATGAAAGACAGATTGAATAAAACAGAAAATATTCTTTCAAGAGTTTTCTTGTTTCATTAAAAAGTTATTCAAAATAATCTTTATGCGTTTCTTCGAAAAACTTTCTCCACACACATTTTTAGAAGAAAAAATCTTATACTAAATACTTTGAATTTTTACATATTCGTTTTTTTCATTTTTAACAATTTCTTCCGTTTTATTTTTTCCCTCTTGACTAAACAAACTATTAAAAAGGGAAAATAAAATGAAGTTTTCTTATTCTATTTTAAATTCATTCAAACAATAATTTGTTTATTTATAATAACTTCTTTATACACATTTATAAAGGAAAGAAGAAAATTGAAATAAACCTTATATATATAAATTAATTTATAAAAAGATTTATATAATACTTTAAATTCTTGTTTTAAACTTTATAAAAAAATCATTTCGTGTTCCAATTTGAAGTTAATTAAAATAGCATTACTAAGTCAACTGTGTTACATCGGAAATATTATTTATTTTAAAACTCACAACTTCGTGATGTTATACTTAATCAGAGTATTAGTAATTTTATACTTAATCAGAGTATTAGTAATTTTATACTTAATATAATTGATATAAAATCATTATAAGAAATTATTCATCACGATTTTATTCTTAATATTATGATTTTATCCTTTACTCAAAGGAAAAATTAATCAAAAGTTTGAGACATAAGTATCATATAAAAGTTAATAATAAAATAATATCATTTTTTTTCTTCTTTTTCACACCATTTCTTCAACTCCATTATTGCTATCGTTAGAGAGAAAACAGAATCTCACCACCTAGGATTTAGTTGAAACAAAATATTAAAACAAAATAAAACCTTTAATTGAAGACTTATAGTCTTCACATTATTTTCCTATAATTAAATATATTTTCTAACTTAGTATTTAGTTGTATCTCATCCCAGTATTACTTTATTATTCAAGTTAATATTTGAACTAATTAAATTTAGTTTTCACTTGTAATTAATTTCAATCACTTAAATATCATATGTTAGAAAAATAGAAAGTGGTACACATAGGAGTTGTAGGTGGGAAGTGTCCATGATATTCCTCCTTATGAAATTAATTATATTCAATATACTCTATCTTACAAATGAATTATTATTATTAAAACAAAAATTCACCATCACACTTAAAAGATAAGATTCATTCACCCAATTATATTTTGTTATATATCCACTATAATATTTTTATTAAAATTGCATTATAAAATTTGATAAAGTTACAAAAACTTCACAAACAATCTTTCATTTTTTATAGTTATTTGTTTATAATAGGAAATAAAGTTGTAAATATTACTTTAATTATCACAACCATTCTAGAAAAAAAGAAGACAGTTACATCTGTTTCATGGTTTTTTTGAAATGAAGTTCAAACAAAAAATTACCAAGTCTTCATTTATAAAACAAGTATGTCAATAAAATCTTGAAGAAATTTAAGTTTGAAAAATGTAAAGAAAAGAACACTACTATGATTCAAAAGGAAAATCTTTATAAACAAAATATATATATATATAGAACATATTTTAGAAGTAGGATGGGTTATGAGAAAGATTTTAGAGTGAAAAACATGTTAAAAATGAAAAGAAGAATAATGTTTAGTGTAAAAAAGCATAAGCAACCTTAAAAGTGAAGTGACTCCATTGATGATATTAAAAATACTCTTTGGAAATGTTATAACTTTAAATCAATTTTTTTCCTTCTCTTCAAATCAAAATATATTCTAATATATTTTATTTTTTTCACTATAAATTGAATTCGAGTAGTTTTTTTAACTCTTACAAATAAAAAATAAAATTCAACACAAAAATAATTTTAAAAAATGAGAAACATTCAATATAATAATTTTATTAGTTTATTTTCATATTATTATAATAGTTAAAAAAATAACAAGAGTTATTAAAAAAAAGTAACATTTAATATTAAAAAAAACTAAAACATGGCTGAATAATATAGTAATGTTATTAATTTATTTTCATATTAATATAATAGTTGAAATGACAAAAATTATTAAATAAAAAATAATATTTAATATTAAAAAAAAGAGTAAAGACATTCTCGTCTGACAGTGTTTTTTCTGCAATATTTCAAACAATAATATCTTGAATGTCTAGGGAAGTGTTCTCTTAACCCAATCAAATTCTCCAAATTGGTTTGCTCTCAATGCATTCCAGAGACCTTGGAGAACACTTCCATCACCAATCCATCTCCATGCCTGCAAACTCCTTCATCATTATCTTTCTTCTCCCTTCACTCTCTTTGGTACTCTCAAATCATTTTGTTCTCCGTCTATAATCAGAGTAGAACTGATCAATTTTTTTGAGTTCCCAGCACTCAAAGTCTTAATCTTTTCTTCTTTAGGAAAGTTTTGATGTGATGGGTGTGTTTGTATTCAGGTGGTGGGGCATGAAACCGTGCAAACGGAAGAGTACCCTTTGGTCGTGAGCACATGGCCCTTCGTTGAGGCTGTCAGAGCTGCATGGAAGGCTGTTGATGGTGGCTCTTCGGCTGTGGATTCCGTCGTTGAAGGTTGCTCTGCCTGTGAGGAACTCAGGTGTGATGGAACAGGTTGGAACTTCAATGTTTGGAACATAACATTGAGAATTTATAATAAAACTTGTTTCGTGTAGCACTCACAATTATATGACACGAACACGAAATACGTGTCCTACACTCACACTTATATGACACGAACACGGAAATACGTGTTCTACACGGACACTTATATGACATACACGAACACAGAATACGTATTATATGTATTAGAACACGGAATCCGCATCTATATATTATATAATTATGAATTATATAAATTGACAATAAAGATTTATGTGCAGAAGTATTATTCAGTTTTTTTTATCAAAAAGATGTTTCTCATGGTTCAAAAAGATTTGTTACTTATTTTTACAATCATAATAAAAATTTATACAATAAAAACTGTATTAGAATTGTGTTAGAATTGTTAGAAATCCAATAAATATATTTTGAATTGGACACTTCACTAATATGTGTTCTACTAGTGTCGATGTTCGATATGTGTGTCCGACACGAATATACCATATAACATTTAAGGGGAGTGTCTGAGCCTTATAGTTCGTGGGAAGGGAAGAGTTGTGAAAAGTTCTCTGCTTTTACCCCTATAAAAATGAATCAGACAGAGTTTTGGTTCTGTTTTTGTTCTTTCTGTTTATAGTCCTTAACCATCTTGAGATTCCTTTGAGTTTTTTCTTCATTTCTTCATGATATTACTGTTATGCAAATGCATGCCTTTTGAATATCCTACTCTGAACAGTTGGTCCAGGTGGAAGTCCAGATGAGAATGGGGAAACTACAATTGATGCTCTCATCATGGATGCGGTAACTAGCAATCACAATTTTCTGAATCTGCTAGTAATTTTGTGTTTTGCATTGTACTTTTTCTTGATCTGGCATGATTTTTTGACCCATGTTCTGCTAAGGGGACACACAGTTGACAATGGAAGTAGGAGCTGTTGCAGCCATGAGATACGTAACTGATGGAATCAAGGCTGCAAGGTTAGTAATGCAACATACTGAACATACCTTGCTGGTAGGAGAGAAAGCATCAGAATTTGCTATTTCAATGGGTCTTCCGGGACCAACAAACTTGAGTTCACCAGAATCAATGGAGAAGTGGACCAAATGGAAAGATGGTAGTTGTCAACCAAATTTCAGGAAAAACGTGTCACCTGCAAATAGTTGTGGTCCTTATAGTCCAACACATTACCTGCGGCATCCTGGTGAAACATGCTCCAGCACTGCTCATATGCTAACTAGTAATTCTGGATTACCTCTTGTTGGTCTTCACAGCCATGATACTATATCAATGGCTGTTATTGATAGAGTAAGGTTTAGAGTAAAACTGATTTTTAGACATCATTTTTGTCTATGCAAATGACAAGTTTTCTTTGGCACAGATGGGACACATTGCTGTTGGCACATCAACTAATGGGGCAACATTCAAGATTCCTGGCAGGTAACCTTGTGTATTAGAAGTGGACTGATCTTTTCATTTCTTGAATGACCGCACCTTTCTTCCTTTTCAAGCTAAATTATCTTGATTTATTGAAGTCACATTTTTGGTCCCTTTTTTATGATTGTGTACGAATCCCCATTAACTCCTATGACTATTATACTTTGCATGAGAAGGGATGGCTTTAGCAATTAGACTGTTCTCTTAGTCTGTTCTATTACTGATTTTTATGATTAAGTTTTCTTTATATTTATTTCTTTGATTACAGGGTAGGTGATGGTCCCATAGCTGGATCCTCAGCATATGCTGTAGAGGAAGTTGGTGCATGTTGTGCAACTGGGGATGGTGACATCATGATGCGCTTCCTTCCATGGTAGCACAGAAAGTCTCTAGTTTCTCTAGTTTACATACTGAGTTGCTTTTTATTGTCTTCAGAAAGTTATCCATATTGGCATATACACACAGACAGTTTGATGGTGTCTTATCTTCATTGCATATCTATTGCTTGTTAATTTTGGCAAGCAACTGCTATTTCGGGCTGCGCATAACTGGTCCATCATGTAATGTTCCTGGTTAATAGCTAAATGATAACCCTTTTGCAACTATAGTGCATTAAACTTCTTTTTGCATTGCATTAAACTTCTTTTTGTAGTGCATTGATTGACCTGTAAAAAACATATTCTTTACCTTGGTAGTTTCAACTTTCAAGCAGTCTTACTCTTTTTGTATAGTTAGACTTCAATTAAATAGTCTTATGTGTTTTCAATTAGGAATATCTAGATTGATGATACTTGTATTCAATTTCAGCTATCAAGTTGTGGAAAGTATGAGGTTGGGAATGGAACCCAAACTTGCTGCCAAAGATGCAATGGCACGGATAGCAAGAAAATTTCCAGATTTTTTGGGAGCCGTTGTTGCCCTCAATAAAAAGGGAGAGCATGCTGGTGCCTGCCATGGTTGGACATTTAAATACTCAGTTAGGAGCCCTTCAATGGAAGACGTTGAAGTTTTTACTGTGCTACCTTCAGACTGAAACTATTCAAGAAATGAGTATCTCCCAACAAAGGAATTCAAATCTGCAGGCTGATTTTGTTGACTGAGGAAGATTAATAGCGCATAAATGTGCTTTTATTGTAATATTATTCTTGCGTTTGATATTTCAATTAACAATGATTGCAAGATTGTTTACAATTTTAACAATGTTTGCATGAGATTCAGACTACAGTTTCAATGTTATCTGCTCAAGTAGTAAGGAAAGTGACTTACAAGGTATGATATATACACAAAAGTTTATGCTAACATTGGTAGAATTTGATTTACAACTTCCTTGAAGTATCATATTCATTTCTCATGTTTGTGCTCTCTCTATCACTTATTTCACCCACTATTCTCTTCCAAAACCAATGTTCGTGCCAAACTTTCTCCATCTGTTCAAGTGGCACACTTTTGGTCTCTGGCAGGAGATAGTACACAAATATTGTCATCACCACCACCCATCCTCCAAAGAAGAAGAAAATCCCAGACCTGAAGTGGCAAAGCATGGACAGAAAAGTCTGAGCAACAATGAAAGTGAAGATAAAGCTCACTGCCACTGTGATGCTTTGCCCCACTGATCTAATTTCCAGAGGAAAAATCTCACTTGGCACTAACCAACCTAGTGGCCCCCATGACCACCCAAACCCAGCAACATATATGAGTATCATAACCAAAACAACACAAGAATACACTTTGCTTAATCCACCATGATCTCTCAGATGAAAGGCCATTATGCCACCAACTATACACTGTGATGCAAACATTTGAATGCCCCCAATCATAAACAAGGTTCTCCTTCCAAGTTTATCAACCATGAACATTGATATGAATGTTGAGCCAGTACCTACAACTCCCGTCATCACAGCTGACAACAGCGATGCACTTTCTCCTAACCCAATTGTCCTAAAAAGTAAAGGGGCATAGAAAGCAATGACATTGATCCCTGTCACTTGCTGGAAAAATGGTATAGCTACTGCCATCACAAGCTGAGGCCTATACCTTCGTTTCAAAATGATCTTAAATGATTGTTTGTTGTTGGTTTTTGAAGAGCTTGCTTTGATAAGATCATCAAGTTCTGCTTGCACATCTTCTATGCCTCGAATTCGCTGAAGCAGTAACTTGGCCTTTTGATGGTCATGGCTGCGCTGGATTAAGCTGTTGGGAGTTTCAGGGAGGAAAAGTGCACCTAGTGTTAGGACTGAGGCTGGCACTGCTGCCATAGCTAGCGACACACGCCAACCCCAGCCACCTTCAATCTTCTCTGTTCCATAGTTGATTAAGTTAGCAGACAAAGCACCAATGCCAATGCTTAATTGGAAGCCATTGCTAGTTGCTCCTCTTAGTCTTGGTAGTGCCATTTCAGATAGATACAAAGGAACAGCCTACAGAAGCAGTACAAAATTTGAAAGAAATTAGTGTCTTATTGTTTTGATTTGGCTCCTCTAAAGTAACAAAATGATAGAGTAACTAATCTTAATCATTGATAAGAAAAAAATTGACATTCCAATACATTCATATTTTCTGGTCAATGACTAATATTTTAAGCTTACTCAAAAGTAACTTGTTAACCAAAAAGACATGGGTCAAAGAGCATTAAAAAGTACTGATTTTTCTTATGAAATGCTTTAATTTTTTTTCTTCTTAAACAATACGCTTTCACTTGTTAGTATTTGCTAAAACTACTAAAAAACATGTCCAAGTTTGCAGCATAGTAGAGATCAGCCATGCTCAACTTATTCTAGAAAGCATGACAAAAGTCCTGAACATATAATTTGGATCTTGCAGTATTCTTTATTTTCATTTTGTCTTCAACAGGATAAATGAACTTTGCAAAAAAGAAACTAGATCCTAAATTTCAGGAAAGTAAATTACATAGTTTTAATCTTCTAAAAAGGGGAGAGGGAGGCCCAGAAAGACATCCTAAGTTGTTAGGATAAGAGGGGTTTCTTGGTGAAAAATATCTCTGAAGATTTGGCTTTTAATCAACATAAATGATATCGAATGGTCCATGTAACCGATCTGACCTTGTAAGATAAAACTTTTGTTCTCCTTTTGGTTGGCTAGACAAGCATTGTCTAGTTTCCAATTGAATCTTAAGTTCTACTCAATATTTGAAATGCTTGTTACAGTGTAGAAAAATGAAGGAAAAGGTAGCTACCTGGTTTGCAAAACCAACTCCAACTCCAAGCAAAAGTCTACCAACTATGAGCATGTACACATTAAAAGCTGCACCTCCAAGAGCTGTACCAGCCAGAAAGGCGGCGCCGCCGGCCACCATAGATGGTTTGCGGCCAAAGGCTTTGGTGATATAAGAAGCAAAGAAGGAAGTAACAAGACCAGCAATATAGAGAGAGGATGTAAAAGAGGTCAATAGTTGGCTATCAAATACACAGTAGTTGCTGACCTTGGCATCTTCTTTCTTAAGGTACACTTTGTGGAAGAACTTCTTCAGAAATGAGTCCATTGAGGTCACCCCTCCTGCTGTTCCAATGTCATAGCCAAAGATGACACCTCCCATGCCAGCCATCATACAAGACAGCACAACATATAGGGTTATCTTACCATTGCTTTGGCCATTTTCACTTGCTATAGCAAACCCAACAGCCATTAATAGCTTTTTCTCTATACACAGATAAAAACTTAAGAGAGATTGATTGAGGTTTCATATATGGTTCATGATAATTGAGAAGCAAGTAGTGCTTCTTGACTTGTGTAGTCAACCAAACTAAAGTACAGTACACTGGTTTGAATTTTCAACAACATAACTGTCACTGCTTAAATTTGGTTGGATAAAATTATGTTTTTTTTCTTCTAGAAATATAGGAAGAAAATTGTATAAAACAACTTTTTTAACTATCAGGAAGTGAAAATTAAACCCAGTTCAAGTTCACAAATTTGATCTTATTTCTAGTCTTCTAACACCAGTAAGAAATGTCAAACTTGGATTGCCTTTATGATAGGATAAGCTTTTATGTGCTGTGAGAGAAATGTAACCATATGCTTAATGACAAAATCAACAGCATAAATGGTGACTTTTTTCCTTAAAGTAAATATAAAATATAAAATTTTAATACAAAGAACTGATATGAGATAACATATGGTGTTGGAATGTGCATATATAGTGTGAGTCAATTCAAATTTAGTGAAGGACTTGACCAAGTGCAGCTTTTCTTGACTAATTCTGTATACATCAATACAGTTAATTTTTTTGGCCACTTTGTATAATGTTTTTGGATAAATATTTGGAGGAGAAAAATAAGAGTGAAATAAGATTTTCTCAGAAGATAAGATTAGATTTTGAAGAAGATAAAGAAAAAATATTTTATGAATTTCTTGCCAATTTTGTCATCAACTTTTAACACATTTTACATTCAACTTGTTTCAATGTTCTTTTCTTATATATTACATAAAAAAATTGTTTTTAATATAGTGACAGTTTTTAACTGTTACTATTAGTAAATTTTATTTTATTCACTAACCATATGCTTAAGGAAAAGATCAACAACATAAATGATGACTATTTTCTTTAATGTAATGATTGTGTAATTTGACTAAGTCAAGCTTGTAGAGGGAAGTGCATAGGACCAAGGAGTTGACACATATTGGCAAGTGCTTAGGAACATTGCACATGATGTTGAAATTCTATAACCTAAAGTGGAATCTCTGACTGAATATCTCACAAGTAGTTTCTCATCTGTTAAGTAAAATTGCCAGGAATTCTATATGAATATAAAGTTTTTAAATACTGATAAGTATCTGGTTGCTTTACTTTGCTGAACATAATAGTTCAACTGGGCACATTTTTTTTTTATGTTTAGATACATTTTTATCTTATAGAAATATTTATTTTAAAATGGATTTTAGTTTTTTTTGGAACTTACTAGTTTGTTCTAGTCTTTATAATACTCACTTTTTCTTTTTTGTTCTTATAATATATGAAAATTTTATGTATACCGTTTTGCTTTTCAAAGGGACTACTTAAAAGAATCATAGGAACTAAAAATAAAAGAAATGTGGTAAGAACTAAAATAAAATAGTAATCTTGAAAATGAAAAAAAATATAAATTTTACAATGACAAATTTTCAACAATAACAAGGGTCACTTGCATTTTTAATAATAATCTATAGATAGTCTATATAACATTATCACTATGATCATTATTACTGTTATTGTCATGGTAGAAGATGATCATGGAACAGTTGCTTTTAGGAAATTAATTTCTGTAAGATTTGATTCAAACAGAAGATGATCATATCTTTAATTTTTCTATAATTCTATTAAAAGATAAAAAGCCTTTTTATATTGTCCACATGTTGTATAAGTACTAGTTAGGACCCCAGCTAAACAGTAACTCTCAACCTTATAATAATTGATCTTGAAGATGTGGTATAGAAAAAAGATGTTCCATTCTTACTTTTATTTATTTATCCACAAAATCTCAACTTTCAATTTTAAAGTGTTTCTTTAACTTGTGAATTCATTAATGGATATGGATATATACATTTTTGCATCTGTATGAATATTTTATATATATATATTGGAAATTCCTTTTTTATAACTGATCTATTGAATATATTATAATCATTCCAAAATTCAGGCAATGAGAAGATCAACATTGATATCTACTATAGTGTAAACAAAGAAAGAGAATTAGTTTTGATTTTTCCAACAATATATATATACATCAACTCTTTTCTCCCACAATTGTTTTCCAAAAAAAATGTTCTCTCCACACCCTATCCATTTGCTCAATTGGCACATTCCTGGTCTCTGGCAACAGCAAGTATACAAACACTGTCATCACCACAACCCACCCCCCAAAGAAGAAGAATGTGCCAGACTTGAAATGACACAGCATGCTAAGAAAAGTTTGAGCAACTATGAAGGTAAAGAGAAAATTCACAGCAACAGTGATACTTTGTGCTGCTGATCTAATCTCCAGTTGGAAAATCTCACTAGGAACCAACCATCCTAGTGGCCCCCAAGACCATGCAAACCCTGCAACATATATGCATATCAAAAGTAGAATCAAATATGCATATATTTTGCTTATTTCACCATGGTCACCAAGCTGAGTTGCCATGATGCTCCCTACAATAACTTGTGACAAGAACATTTGGATGCCCCCAGATATGAACAACACTCTTCTCCCAAGTTTATCAACCATGAGCATTGAGATGAATGTTGAAGTAGTGCCTACAACCCCAGTTACAATTGCTGACAGAAGAAGTGAAGCACTTTCTCCTAATCCAATGGTTAGGAAGAGGATTGGAGCATAAAAGGAAATGACATTGATTCCTGTGAATTGTTGGAAGAAGGGAATGGCTATAGCCATGACAAGTTGAGGCCTATACTTCCTATGCAAGATGTTCTTAAAAGGGTGTTTGATGGAGTTTGAAATATCACTTGCTTCATAGAGGTCTTCAAGTTCTTGTTGGACATCATTGGTGCCACGGATGCGTTGCAGCATTAGCTTAGCCTTGTGACGGTCCTTGCTGTGTTGGATTATGCTGTTGGGTGTTTCTGGGAGGAAGAGTGACCCCAAACTGAGCATTGAGGCTGGAACTGCTGCCATAACTAAAGAAATACGCCAACCCCACCCATCTTTGATCTTTTCTGTTCCAAAGTTTATCAGATTAGCTGATAGAACACCAATGCCAACACAAAGCTGGAAACCAATGTTGATTGCTCCTCTGTACCTTGGAGGTGCCATTTCAGAGAGATATAAAGGGACTGACTGCAAAACAGTGAAATTTTACTTCCATATAACATTATAGTAAAGGTTCTAAATTGCTGTCACAGTGTTGATTTCGTTACTATTCTTGATGTCACAGAAAGTTGCAGACAAATGTGACCATAAATACCTTATAAATCTGGCAAGTGAGAAAATTATTACATGAGTACAAGATTGTCACATATCTAGAGATTAGGATATTTCATTTTTTTTTATAAGTGAGTGCAAATCTCACCTTAGATATATCGGTTTTATGAAATTGAGTTAGACTTAAAGTGCACGTCTTAATAGTTATAATGTAGACTGATTCCCACACAACAACCAAATTCTATTAACTCTTTGTTTTAAATATAAAATCTTGATTATATGGGACATGAAAGTTGGTCACAAATCATAGGCATGTACTATTCAAGATCATATAATAATTTCTCATTTGGTGTACATGGTAAAACCAATATATATAAGGAAGCTGTAAGGAAAATGGTACCTGATTGGCAAAGCCAATCCCAACTCCAAGCATAACTCTACCAAGTATAAGCATGTATATGTTGAGAGCTGCACCACCAAGAGCTGCTCCAATGAGAAATGCAGCACCACCTATGAGGATTGATGGTTTTCTGCCAAAGGCTCTTGTGACTGATGAGGCAAAGAAGGATGCTATAAGACCTGCTATGTAAAGTGATGAAGTGAATGTTGTTAGGAGCTGGCTATCAAACTTGCAGTAGTTGCTAATCTTTGTGTCTTGCTTCATCTTGATGTATACTTCTGGGAAAAATTTCTCCAGAAATGGCACCATAGATGTTACTCCACCTGCACTTCTAGCAAATTAGTGAAAGTTCATCTAAGTATATGGCTCAATGATCAAAATGAACGAGAAAACTTAAGGACATGATTTGAATGAATGGATTACAGAGTAAAACAAATATTAATGAAGTACAAGTACAACAAGGTTAAACATTTTGTCTAATAATCTTTGTTGAAAAATCTGAATGAACTTTAACTACGTTTTTTTTATATGATTACAGATATGATTGTTGTTACTTGAGATGTCAGTGTAGCCGATATTTCAAATTGCATAGTGATGTCTAAACTTTTATAAAAAAAATTTAAAAAAACTACTTTTTCTCATCCACAATACATGAATATGATATTTTACTTAACAATATTTAGTCTAGTTCTTATGATAGTTTCAAGAGAATATTCTAATACAAAGAACTGATATGAGATAAATTAAACACAAAAGTTAAACAAAATTAGTCAGTTTAATCCATCTGTTTTTCCTTCCTAATTTTATTTTCCCTTCACTAAGCTTTTCAATAAGTGTGTGTGGTCTTGGAAGTAAAAACAAGAAAGGAACAACACCAAGATCTTACAATCTAACACATATTTCCACAGTAAGAAAGTAACTAAAAGCATCAATAGAATGAAATTTAGGTATATATTCATGCCTGAAATTCCTATATCATAACCAAAGATAATGCCTCCTGTGGCAGCCACCATACAAGATAGAATCACAATACAAGTGATCTTCCCATTGTAACCTCTTTCATCATTTGCAATTGGCACCTCCACTGCCATAGCTGTTCCTGCAATTTGTTTCTTCTGCAGACTTGAGTGAACATATGGTGTTGGAATGTGCAAATATAGTGAGTCAATTCAAATTTAGTGAAGGACTTGGACTAAGTGCAGTCTTTCTTGACTAATTCTGTATACATCAATACACTTAAATTTTATGGCCATTTTAGATAAATATTTGAAAGAGAAAAGCAAGAATGAATTTCTTGAAGTGACATCTATTAGATGTCAGCTTAACTGAGATGTCAAATTACATAATAATACATAACATAAAAACTTTTATAAAAAAAAAAAAAGTTAGAGTGAGTTGAGTTTTTATTTGAAGATAAGAATAGATTTTGAAGAAGATAAAGGAAAAATATTTTATGAATTTCTTGCTAATTATGTCACAATTTTTACTTCTAACACATTTTACATTGATCTTGATTTAATGTTTATATATTACATTTCAAGTTGTATTAACACTTTATAATTTTTGAACCGTCAATAAAAATGTGTATTTAAAATATTCTGTTTAATATAGTGACAGTTTTAACTGTTACTATCAGTAAATTTTATTTTATTTATTAACCATTCACACCTCAATTTTTAGCACAGAAAAATTGTAATAAAGATACAAATTTAAAATAAGATTTATTAATAATGATAGTTAAAATTTCTCATTACATTAAAAAAAATATTTATATTGTTAATTTCATTTGGAGTTTAACATGAGTATAGAAAGAAATTTTTCACAACATTAGAAAGCGTTGAAAACAACAATGTGTAAAAAATAAAAGTTATAAATGAAGCAATAAAATGAAAACTTAAGAGTCAAAAAATACAATTAAACCAAAAGTTTATTCAAGTTTATTTTTTATAAATATTTATTAAAAAGTTTATTTAAACATAGTCTTTGTCTTAGTACTATGAGTCAATTGCTGCCACTAATTTTGAATGTCACTTTCTTTAGTCTCTCACGTGCGTAGAATGTTGAAGTTGCACATGAGCTGTGTACACACGTGTGGGCACTCTCTAATACACAATTGTTGCTTTCTTAACTCCAACAAAAAAATAAATAAAATAAATAAAAAAACATGAGTATCAATTAAGCATAAAACTTTTGGTACACTAAAAAAATTATTAAATAATAAATAAATTTATAAATAAAAAATAATTAGTCATTTTATTAACTAAATTAGATATTAATTTAGAAACTAAAAAATTATTAGTATTTAATACGGTTTCTATTATCAATAAAATATTATAAAATGGTATCTAAATTAGCTACAAAAATTTTAACTACTAATATTTTATATTATAAATTAGTCTTTGAAAAATTAATAAAAATTAATTTAGAACATAAGTAATTAGTAATTAAAACATTGGTTGCTAATAGTTATATACCAATTTAGAAACTACTTTATAAAATTTTATTAATAATAGAAACTACTTTAAATACCAATAATTTTTTAGTTTATAAAATAGTTTTTAATTTAGTTAATATAATGACTAATTATTTTAGTCTCTAAAATTAATTTTTATTTAATAATTTTATTGTATTTGTTGTTAATAACTTCAAAATGTTATCTCTAGTTTGCATTAAATTAATTGAAAAAGGATGGTACTTGATATTCTCTAAGATATTAAGGATATAGTAAGTAATATCCATGTAACTCTTTATAGTTGTAATGATTAGAAAAGTAATACAAGATTCTAAGAATTATTTTGTCGTATGTAACTCTTTCTATATTATATATGTAAATTTTTTACAATTTTGCAAGTAGTATAATTATAGCAATGTCCTTTCTTTATTTATTTAAAGGAGAGAATTATGATTTTTGAGTTATAAAAATAATTTTTTATTTATTTCTTAAATATTACAAAAAAATATTATTAAATAATAATTAAATTTAAAAATAAAAAATAATTATTTTCTATATTAACTAAATTAGATACTAACTAAAATATTATTCATTTGATTTATATTATTAATAAAAAAATATAAAATCATTTATAAATTAATATTTAAATTTAGTTATTAATATTTTAGATTCTCTTTATTAATAATTTTTTCATGGCAATAATACATAGAAAACCGAGGTCTGATACTTCTATTTTGTCAGTAAAAAAGATAAGTAATTTACAGTGATGTGAAGAAAAAATGAGGTAATTTAGTTAATAAAAATAGTGAACTTAATTTGTAGGGGTGATTGATTTTATTAAATTACTAAAATTTAATAAGTTAGTTTTAGTGTAATGTTAAAATTCTGTTTAAGTATCTAAAATAGTTAGTTAGAAACTACTTTTCTTTTTATTAAATTAAAAACTATTTTATAAACTACAAATATTTTTAATATTAAAATAATTTATTAATAATTATTAGTATTAAAATAATTTTTATTATTAATAAAAATTTATAAAATTATTTTTTAATATATAATTATTAATATTAATAATTAAATTAAAAATTATTTTATAAACTAAAAAAATTATTAATGTAAAACATTTTTATTATTAATAAAAATTTATAAAATTATCTTTAAATTAGTATTTAATTATTAGTTATTAAGATTGATTTTATAGTTTTTGTAGAAATTAATTTATAACCTTCGTATAGTTAGTTTAGATACCAATTTATAGATTATTTATAAAATTTTATTAATAATAAAAATTACTTTAAATATAAATAATTTTTTAAATTTTAAAATAATATTTAAATTTAGATACTAATCTTTTTTATCTTTAAATTTAATATTATTCATTTTTTATTATTATATATTTTTAAAATATGATAAATGCAATTATATTAAGACTCCAATTGTTATTATATGAGATTACTGGCAACCCAAAGTGCTTCCTTATAGCATAATACATATAAACAATTTTTATAGTTATATATTATAATAAATTCATTAAATAACAACTAAAATTAGAGATGAAAAATAATTAGTTATTATATTAACTAAATTAAATACTATTTTAGAGATTAAAAAATTATTTATATCTAAAATATTTTTTATTATTAATAAAAATTTATAAAATAATTTTTAAATTGATATCTAAATTAGTTATCAGAGTTTTAGCTACTAATATTTTATATTCTATATTGATCTTATTTAGTCTTTTAGAGACTAATTTATAATATAAAATATTAGTAGTTAAAATTATGGTAGATAATTTAAATATCAATTTAAAAAATACTTAATAAATTTTTATTAATAATAAAAACTACTCTAGATATCAATAATTTTTTTGACTCTAAAATGTTTCTAATTTAGTCCAATAGTAACTAATTATTTTGGTCTCTTAAATTAATTATAATTTTATGAATTTTTTTGTGGTAATTTTTTAAATTATTGAAAGATTTCTTAAATATTTTTATTTATTAAATTTTTATTTATCGACAAAAAAATATAATATATGTAAGAACTATTTAGATATGTTGTAATATCACACCTCCCTAATTAAAGTAAATTCCCTAAACCCTTTTGAAAAACCATTATTATTTGGTGTTGCAATGAATTGGAGATGACAATGTAGACCAACTTAGTGCCTTCCAAAACACATTGGTGTTGGCATAACAAAAAGTGAAGTTAGGAAATACTATATATATATTCCCCATTATTGCCACTAATCATTTTCTATTTAAACTATTGAACTTCCAACAACTACTTATATCTCACACCACTTCTTTTGCTTTAATCTTAAATATGCATTTGAGACCACTTCTTTTGCTTTAATCTTAATTAGTGTTTAGTAATTAGGTTGGTATCAATATTAGATAAAATTATTAAATAATATTTAATTTTAAAAACAAAAAATAATTACTCTCTAAAATAGTATTTAATTTAGTTAATATAACAATTAATATTTTTTTTATCTTTAAAACTGGTTTCTATTCAATAATTTTCTAGTAGTGACATGTTATATATACTAATAAAAAAAATTGATAAAAAAACATTTTATAAAAAATGTTATTATTATTTAAAGGGTTAAGATTGATTTGGAAGGGAAGAGAGAATTGAAAACATATTTTTTTTATGAAGAAATATTTTTTTCTGTTTTTTCTATTGAAATCAAAGCAGAGTGTGATAATATATATAATCAGTAGACCATATCATTTATATAAAAATATTTTTTTTTTAAAAGTATTGTATCCATATCTTTTATATATATATATATAGAATGTTATTTAAAGGGTTAAGCTAAGCATTGATTTGGAAGAGAAGAGAAGAGTTGAAAAATGGAGAGAAAGAATAGAATAGTTGTGTTTGGAGGAAGTGGTTACATAGGCAAACATTTGGTGAAGGCAAGTATCTCTTTAGGTCATCCAACAATTGTCTACATTCGTCCTCTCACTTCACAAACTCTTCCTTCCAAGGCACAACTTTACAAGGATTTCACCTCCATGGGAGTCATACTAATACAGGTTATATAAATTATTCATTTAAGTTCATCAGATGATCAGATATATTTAAGTTCATCAGATGAACAGATAGTATTTGTTCTAGTAGGAAGTTAGTAATAAAGAAGAAGAGTTCTTTGTTTTTATACGATTTTATACGTGCGTTGAATCACTTCTAAAATGATTTTTTTTATTGCCGATAAAAAAATACTAATAATAATATGGTGAAAGTATATTTTTAGTATATTTTTTCTTTGAAAAATAGATTATTATTTGATATGGTGATTTTCTAAAAGAGTGTAAACTGCAAGCACAGGGAGAACTTGAGTATGAGCAGATTCTGGAAGTGATTAAAGAAGCTGACATTGTGATAAGTGCATTGGCATACCCTCAAGTCATGGACCAACTCAAAATTATAGATGCCATCAAAGTTGCTGGAAATACAAAGGTACATTTTCTTCATTAATCATTACAAAATCCAAATTATATACCTCTTTCAAAATCTAATTATAATAAAATAATCTAACTATGAATATTTTTCGGGAAGAAAATACGTGTGCTGATAAGTTGGTTAATTTAAGATTTATTCATAGAGAATCTTTTCATTGATATAATAGGTTACCATCTAGTCTGTTCTTAGAAAATTCTTTATGAATACATATAGTCTTATGTATCGTTTTTGTTAACATATAAGTTTTGGTTTACTTTCCCATATTTTTGTTTTATTTTAATAATATTTTTTTTATGTGATGGCAAATGATTGTTATTATTTGAGGTATCAGTATAACTAAGATATCAAGTTGTATAGTAATATTTAACATGAAAACTTTTATTTTAAGTTAAGAAATTAATTTTCAACACAAAATCTAATTAAAAAAAAGTCATCTAATTAAAAAAAAAGTCGTCTAAATAAATATTTGTTTATTTGAGTTAGTTTTGTGCATTGGTAGAGATTTGTTCCATCAGGATTTGGAGCAGAAGAAGAAAGAACAAAGCCTCTTCCTCCATTTAAAGTTTTACTGGAAAAGAAAATGAAAATTAGAAGAGAAATTGAAGCTGCTGGAATTCCTTACACTTCTATTAATGGAAATTGTTTTGCTGCATATTTTGTCAATTATTTGCTTCGTCCATATGAAGATGTCAAGGATATTCTAGTCTATGGTAATGGTGAAGCCAAAGGTATCAAATCTCACAAATTACCTACTTAAATTATTACCATTAATACAAATATACAGATTTTTTTTTTTTTCAATATATATTAATTATTCACCTCAAAATCCATAAATTTATAAATATTATTCATTTTAGTTTGTATTTAAGTTGACTAATGGGTACATGCATTCACAAAAATGTAATGTTTTGGTTTGACTTCCTATATATATATATAGTCATATTTTTTAATATTTGTACCTTACTGATCTTTAAATGTATAACAAAGTAATGATATGTCTCTTAAAAAATATTATTACTAGTTTTTGAAAATGGACTCTTTTTTTTTTGTTATTAACCCATAATAGGAAAATGTGTAGAAATTAAAAAACGCGATAACACTACAAGAAAATCATAATAGAAACCAATTTCTAGAAATCAAAATAATTAGTTGCAATAGTAACTAAATTAGAGACTAAAAAGAAATTTGGTTTCTAAATTAGTTTTTATTATTTTCTATTATTGTTAAATAGTTTCTAAATTGGTATCTAATTAGCAACCAAGGTTTTAGAGACTAAATTTAGAAACTAAATAATTGGTATCTAAAACCTTAGTTGCTAATTAGATATCAATTTAGAAACTATTTCACAATAATAGAAAATAATAGAAACTAATTTAGAAACCAATTTTTTTATTAGTTTCTAAAATGGTCTCTATTTTAGTTCCTATTGTAACTAATTATTTTGGTCTCTAAAAATTGGTTTCTATTTCATGTTTCTTGTAGTGTAATAAAATGTGTGAAAATTTAAAATTTTGATGGTAAAATGAATAGTAAAATAAAATCTTAGAAGATAATAATAGAATATGAACAAACCCTACTTTATTTTGTTGCAAAAATATTAAAGTGGTAGCATGCAATGATACTATTCTGTATATACATATGGTTACTATTTTCAATAACAATATTAAAAAATAATAATTAAATAGTAATTAAATTTAAAAATAAGAAAATAATTAATTATTATATTTGTTAAATTATATATTATTTTAAAAATAAAAAAGTATTCATATATAAAATAATTTATATTATTAATAAAAATTTATAAAATAATTTTTAAATTGGTATCTAAATTAGCTAACTAAATTTAAATTCTAAACTCATCTCTAAAATATAAACCAATTTAAAATCTAACTAAAACTTAGGTAGCTAATTTAGATAGTAATTTAAAAATTATTTTATAAATTTTTATTAATAATAGAAACTATCACTACAAGAAAATGATGAAATAGAAACCAATTTTTAGAGACCAAAATAATTAGTTGCAATAGTAACTAAATTAGGGACCATTTTGGAAACTAAAACAAAAATTAGTTTCTAAATTAGTTTCTATTATTTTCTATTATTGTTAAATAGTTTCTAAATTGGTCTCTAATTAGCAACCAAGG
>Ga0123342_1004992_pt1 | contig 19689 bp, 14 predicted proteins | sample Turbeawhitnodule_FD_89960 | JGI IMG/M metagenome (GOLD analysis project Ga0123342, IMG submission 89960) | Root nodule microbial communities of legume samples collected from Mexico - Turtle bean Mexico white nodule | ecosystem: Host-associated > Plants > Roots > Nodule | place: Mexico: Nepantla... | reverse complement strand
TCCTTCATAACCAGGATTCTGGTTTGTGTTATGCTGGTGTTATGCAGTCTCAGGTTTTGGGACTGAGTTTTTTAACTAGTTTTAAGTTTTTGAGTTAAGTGGTGTGCCGCTTAACTTTGATCTTATTGTTGAATGCTTAATTAGGAGGCTTTATGTATAAGGGTTGGAACACCCCTAAAGTGTTTCTTTTAAATTATATTAATTCGTTGCTGATAAAAAAATATATATTTCTCGCATGACATAGTCGGCTTGATCGGAATAAATGCATTTGAGTAATGGTCGAGTGTATCCTCGTCGGTAGAGATCGTGACCAATGAGGACAAACCGAGCGACTTGCTACCTCATTGTCTTTTCCTGTTGTGCTCTGCAGTCTCCAATGTCTAGAACTGTTTGATAGGTGTCATCCAGTTTGTTTGTACCTCAGTACTGGGATTCTTGAGGTTGATGTACATGACCAACCGATGGAGCTAAAACCTACATTTTTGCACACATGCTAAGAATTGTTAGCTTGTGTAACCTAAGCTAAACAACAATAATAAGGATGGAAGATGAAGTTTTCCCATCACCTAAGCAGAACCAAATCCAAAGACATGATTCTTCATTGAACTAAGCCTTTCAACAGAAAGCTTTAAAAATAGAGTTCCGAGCTTTAGTTTATTTTTTGTTACAGAGATTATCCAAGCTAAGACAAAACAAGATCTTATCGGACACTCCACCTCCAGGCCAATATTGAATAACAGGAAAGATACCAGCAGCCAAGAACAGGACTACCTAAACATTGTTGTGGATAAAGATAGAAATGATTGTTAGACAATCAATTTTATCAACTTGACTTAAAAAGAATTGCGTATCCCAAAACTAATTCAGATAATTATTGGAAGCCTATGACAAGAACAACACTTTTTTTTATTCAATTCAAGCAAATTTCTTAAGCAAAACAGCTTCATTTATTATCATAATTCAACAAAAAATCTAATCAATTATCATTTTCAAACCAACAAATGGTGACAGAGGAAAAGAAATGTTAGTTATAAAAAGGAAGCAAGTATAAACTATACATCAAAATTTTCATGTAAGCAATATATATGAAGTTTGGTGTCTGATTGAATTAAAAGCTTAAGTATGTATAACATTTAGATAAACAACTTCCTTATTCTTTCGATCCAACATTAAGAAATCATGACAACCTAGCTACCTCCAGGAATCTTTTGAAATATTGGTACAAATACAACACTTGCAAGGAGTAACCAGAGCTTGTCAAAGAGGGAGGCTTCCTCCTCATTCACCTGCTATAAATACCATGCAAAGTTAGACAAAACTTAATATAATAAAGGATAGGAAGAAGGAAAACAAACCTCTTGATAATTTTCTTAATTCTCCTGAGAAGATCCTGAAACTGTCTAACCAGAGGCTCTTTGCAGTTGAAGAAACATCTTCAACAGTGAAGCAGATAAAATTCCACCTCATCTTGGAAAAACATTGTAAAACCTCATTGATCTGAATTTCCATGTCATGTAGAAAAGTATAAACTAGAGGGTAGGAATTTAAGGCAAACAGTTTCTAAACAAGCCAATGAATATTTTAGACAAGATATTTTTCTATCATGTCACACAAAATCTAAAAATCGTCGTCCTAATTTTTCACATGTTATACTCTTATACCATAAATATTTGTCAGTCATATGATTTATATATTTCAAGTTTGTTTCCGGAAAGGTTGAAATAAAATTAACAGCAAAAACAGGATCTAGATCAACAGAGGTCATACACACCTTGCTCCAATGAACAATAACCCCACAATTAGCTTGGGTATTTGCTTCTATGCAGACTCAATAAGACTAAGGAAAATCAATGCAGGTGTGTTATCAGCCTCATCGGCAGTAAAAGAGAAGAATGATGCAGGAAAAAATCAGGAAGATTTCTTCAATAATGTCTTGGGAGCAAATGATGAATTATCTCTAGTGAAATTTTGTGTTTCCTGTTTTTTTGTTTGAACTACATTCTTTGACTTCTCTATTTCAACTTCAGCTTCTTTAGAAGAGTCTAAGCTTAATTGTTCATTCTCACGATCACTCAGATATCAGATTGTGCCATGTCTTCCAACCTTTGCCTATTGTTATCAGATTGTGTTTCGGGTGAAAGCTCATCATCATTTGAGATATCATCCTCTCTTATAACCTCGTCGTCTTCAAGAATACTGATAAGTGTCAAATTTCACTAATATTGCATATTAAATTACAGACACTTATGGATATCAATTGATAAAATAACTATAATATAACTTCTAATTTATGAATTTATATACCTTTTTACATATTTTGTGATTTTAATTTGAATAAGAACAATTTATTTCCAAATTTGTCTTATTTTCAGGATTCTAGGGAAGAATGGAGGTGATTGGGCAAAAGGAGAATATACAAAGCTAAAAGGGCAAAGTTTGAACATACCAGCACTCACCCAAACTCGCATAAGCCACAAGTCCCCATAGAATCTCACCCGAGCGAGCGAGAAGTCACTTAGCCCAAGCTAGGTTAAATATGAGGCTTGAGGCACAACCCTAGGAATTAGTGTTTGAGAGAAAAACACATTGAGTGAATTGAAATCCAATTGGGAGAATAGAAGGTGTTAGAAATCCTAGATTCAGTGATTCAGAGGATTACAATCATAAAGTGGTTTGGAATCTAGTTGAGAGAATAGAAGGTGTTAGAAACCCTAAAGGAGGCAGTCGTCAAGGAGAAACATTCTGGATCTTCTTTTCTTGCTCTTCATGCTTGTAACAACAAACATGTGTGGCTAATTATATCCTTTGGAATTTGAAGTAATCTGTTCAAACTCTTATATATTGAGGTGATATTTAAACATAATATTTTATTCCTTTTTAATGATTGGTATTGTCATTTTGTTTGTAATGCTTGGTTTACCATGATCTCGAAATATAGATTTGACTAGAAAGTACTTCTAAGTTTCTGACCAGATGATAATGTTTAACATATTTGAATGTTAGGAATAGATTTAAAATATTAATTGCTATCAACGTGTGATCTTAACGATAAGAAGTTTTTATAAATATGCGAGGAATCAATATTTAGGAGACATCTTAATAATTTTATATGTGAGGAATCGATATAAATGATTTTTATCCGGCATCAATAACAATAAAAGGATACACTATTGCCATGCTAATCAAAATACAAAAGAGTGAGAAAACCCCAATGCCTATTTTTCCAATTGAAACAACAAACTCTTTCACTTGTTTTCTTTTTAATCATTACAATCATAACAAGTCAAACAGACTTAGCCTGATGTTTATACAAATAAGCATAACAAGTAATATTAAGTTCGCTCTTCCCAAAACTGATAATGTAAAAGAATTTATGAAATTTGTGGAAGAGCGCTCCCAAACTGCTAATTAGTCTCTTGTTGGGACATTAATGAATACCTTAATCACCAAGAAATTTGATGGTTCTCGTACTATGCATGAACATGTCATTGAAATGACAAATATTGCAGCAAGACTTAAGCCACTTGGAATAGCAGTGGATGAAATTTTTTTTGTGCAGTTCATCTTGAACTCATTACCGTCTAAGTATGGTCCTTTCCAATTGAACTATAATACCATGAAAGACAAATGGATTGTGCATGAATTACACAGTATGTTAGTTCAAGAAGAGACCAAACTTAAGAATCAAGGAAACCACTCCATTAATTATGTGAACAATTAGGGAGCTGGAAAGAAAGTTTACAAGAAACATGGAAAGGCTAAAGGACCATTAAAGATAAATGAGTCCTCTACTAAACTCCAGAAGAAAAACGACAAATGTCATTTCTATGGGAAATTTAGACATTTCCAAAAGGATTGTCTGAAACGTAAGGCTAGGTTCGGAAAAAAAGGTAAGCATAATGCTTATTATGTATGTTTTGAATCAAACTTAACTGATTCTGGATGCACAACTCATGTTTCTAATATGATGTAGGGATTCCTTTCAACCCGAACCATAAAACCAAATGATAAGTTTGTCTTTATGGGGAATAGAGTGAAGGTTCTAGTGGAAACTGTCGGGACTCATCATTTAATCCTTGACACTGGATTTTATTTAGACTTGATGGATACTTTATATGTACAGTATCTCTAGGAATTTAGTTTCTTTGTCTAAACTTGATGTTTCTGGATACTCTTTTAAATTTGGGAATGGTTGTTTCAGTTTGTATAAGCGTACTTGTTTGATCGGATCTGGTACTCTTTATGATGGTTTATATAAATTGAATCTTGATAATTTATATGTTGAAACTCTTATGACCTTGCATCATAATGTTGGCACTAAACGTAGTTTAGTGAATGAATGTTATGCTTTCTTGTGGAATAAACATTTGGGACATATTTCCAAAGAAAGGATGGAAAGATTAGCAAAGAATGAAATACTTCTAAATTTAGAGTTTACTGATATAAATGTATGTGTGGATTGTATTAAAGGGAAACAAACAAAGAAGGGAGGCACAAGAAGCACTCAACTTCTTGAAATTATACTCATTAATATATGTAGACCTTTTGATGTAAATTTTTTCAATAAAGAAATAGTTTAGATATTTTAGCTACTAATATAGACTAATTTAGAATATAAAATTGTAAGTAACTAAAACTTTGGTAGCTATTGATTAGATACCAGTTTAAAAAGTATTTTATAAATTTTTATTAATAATATAAATTATTTTAGATATCATAATTTTTTTTAGTTTACTAAATAATCTCTAATTTAGTCTAACTAATTATTTTGATTTTAAAAAATAATTTTTATTTAATAACTTTCTTGCAGGAAAGTAATTATTGATGTATTTAAGCATAGCTTGTGTGTTAATCTTATTAGTTCAAGTGTAATCTGCTTGTTAATATAACTTGTGCAGGTGCTCTTCTCAGTGCACCTTGCTATCCTTTCTCCAACTTTTCTCTAGTTTTTCAAATTTCTACTTTGGCCAAAATATTTTTTCCGGTGTTTTATCCTCTTATATGAATTGTATTTTCAAATTCAGCAGTAATATTTTCAATCATTTATGAACAAGATAGAAAACTATCCTTAATTTTTTTTTTTTCTTTACAAACAAACATTGGAGAAAAAAAATGTCTTCTCTTTTATATTTTCTTCTAGCAAACAACTTAAAAAATTATTTACTTTTCTACTGCTTTTGTTTCTTCAGACTTGTTTTCCTAAATCAAACATACCATTAATTCTGCATAAAAAGTTCATATGATAAATTTGCTTAGCTGCTATCTGTAAACAAGAAAAAAAAAAACACTAAAATGACTAGATTACAGGACATTGTATAAATAGAATAGAAGCTAGATATGCAGTATTGTCGGTTGTATGGATCATACGATGTCATTTGACACGAAGCTAGTTATGTACTATATTACAAAGAAAAAGGTATCATCAACCTAATGTAAGGACCAAAAGGCTTCCCACATAATCTTTGCCATTTATTATGATTCATCTACGTATGAAAAAATTAGAGCCATGCTTCAATTAAAGAAGTTCCAAGCTTCAATAAATTTGATCACTTGTTTTGCAATGTTCAATTCCACTCCAATGATGAGACCATTACCACCACATAGTAGTAAATCACACAATCAAGGAGGCAGCACAACCTGTTGACACAGTATGAGATCTGAAATGGTCTTTCCATGCCTATCAATTCTTCGAGAACAGTTGACACCGCCATCCAGGATGTTCCTGACAACAATGTTCAATGACTGGATTCCTTTGACTTCATATATCTCCACTATAACATTTTCATTGACCCTTTTGTCTGTTTGATTTCTTGCATCTAGATCAGAAGAAAGAGACAAATCCAGAAGATGGGAGACCACTGATTTTACCCACTGAGGTGTAACAATTAGTTTCAACCTCGTATAATCAGGAGGGAAATGTGGGATGAGGGAAAAATTTATGTCATTTCCTTTATCTCCAGCTCTGCTGTGTGCTACCTTGTAAAGTGGAATCTTCTGGCCAGATGGAGCAGGTGAATGTGAGCAACTACTACAAAGGACAGCAAAATCTGAAGAGGATTTGTCAATTTCAGCCTGTAGTTTTGCTGCCTGTGTCAATGTGTGCCTCAGATTGTATTCAGGATTAACTACTTTATTTGACTGACTCACTGTGTTTCTCTTTACCCCCGTTCGCCAGAAAACTTCTTCGCGCTTAACCTGAAAATAGATCTAGCTATGATGAATAGTTCTGGCAAAATGGTTAATGAATTTTGCAGTAAGACTTAAATCACTAGCACTGCAATTACAATAAAAGTCTTCAAGACATAACAAGTTTATTGTCTGATTCAGCACAGAAGAGGAACACTTCAGTAAAATGAAATGCTACATTTCTCATTACCATTTTGAGAAATAATTTCCTAGTTCTCATTTCTTAAGGTATAATGTTTGATTGAACAACTAAGCCTTATTCCATTCAAAAAGACTTTTCTACAAATTATTCTACTCAAAATTTGGTGTTTGATATAGCCCACTGGAGTCTAACGGGTTCATGTGTTTAAGTATAGTCCTAGTACATGCATATACACCACTGTGGATAAATCCAAGAGAGAGGAATAGGGAGGAGTGTATACCAAATTTTTTTGTAGAAGATTCTCCTTCTTATATCCAGTACTGCATTTAAATAAAAGATATGTCAACATCACTAAAGATCTACTGCAGAAGCAATACTGTGTCTCAAATATACAGCATTCAAAACAAAATGAAGAACCAATATGCAGATAACAACTACAACATAGCTAGCTCTTCAAAGTTTAACAACCTAGTTTCAACTTTTTGTTACGACTCCATTCACAATTGGTGTTTTCCAAGTCCTGAATATCAAGTTTGTTTTATAACATTGCAATTCTAAGACAAAGTGCAGACTCTGATAATCCAAAGCAGCAAGAAGAACAATTTTTATAAAATTACAATTTCAGCAGCAATCATCAAATTAGAAGGACATTGGTTGTCAATTCAACAGAGTTATAATTCTACACTACAAAAATTCGCCATTAATAATTTTAATGAAATGAATGCAGAGGCAAATTTGAAGTAACATTGACCTGATACCACCACCACCAGCTGGTCCATTTGTATACAATGCTATAAATTCTCTGGTAAAATGGAGGGCTTGTTCCTTCTGCTCAAAAAGGCCATCCATGCGTAGCCTGATATCTTCACTAGTTATTTGTGACCGCTCATTTCCATTGCTGCTGGTAGCTTTAAGACTATCAAATCCAATTATATAAGAAAGTATACGGTGATTAAGACCAGGAAATATTTCTTCCATCCATGATCTAACCTAATTAAGCATGTGAAGAGACCAATATTAATTGATAGTAATCTAGATGTACCTCTAAGTCTTATCAAGCAGTAAAATCAACATAAATTATAAAAAAAATAAAGCTAGATCACTGATCTAAGTGTTCCTTATAAGTTTTTAAACGTTACCAGATATTCTGCTGCTTTAGCACGTTTAACACATTCATAACCTCCATAAGATATCTCTCCCCATCCTTTCCATCCACAATCCTGTAAAAAGTATTTAAAGCAGCAATGTAAAGGTAGATTCAGTGAATCAACAGAGAATGATTCAGATATGTACCAGTGGAACCAGCTGCAAAAGTTTATCTGGAACTGATACAGTAGATGGTTTTGCCCCAAGACAGAGAACTCTAGAGCTTGATAATGGACTGAAAGAAACATCCTGAAAATTAATCACCTGTTGAAGAACACAGTGAGTTATTTTTTCTTTCTTTTTTATTGTATATTCTACCATCTAGTGATATAAATGTCTAGTGCTTCACAACTAACATTTAGCTTACCACATCAGGGGTTACATAAGCCTCTGGGTCTCCAACCTCATACAATAATTGTTCAGCACATGTACTGAAATTTAAAACTCCCCCACTGCCTTCGGCCTTTGCTACACATACTTGGCCATCAAAACATATTTCAGCAAATGGAAGTGATAAATCCAGTAGTTGCAGGAAGGACATATCTCGGTACTGGTCTCCTAAACCAAACAAGATAGAGCTTAAAGAGTATCATCTGATTCACACAACCTATCAACACATGTTTCATCTCAAACCAAGGGTAGAGACAAGCTATATTTGCAGACCTGGATGCATGAAATATCCTCCTGTGAGTTGGCAACCACACTCTAGAAGATGGCCAGCCAGAGAACCTTGAGCTAGATGTTCTAATTCGTCCCAGTTCCATCCTAGTTCATAAACCTACCCATACACCAGCTTAATCCTTCAGAATCATGGCCCATACTAAGTTACAAAGAACTGAATAATATAATTGAAAAGAGTGAGAGATTGAAAATGAACAGCCAATACAATATCTTTAATAATAGAATATTATGCTTCTTTGTTTGTTAGTATATAATATTTGTCACATTATAAAAAAATGTAATATGTTCTGTAAAAAAGTCTAGAACTTTTCTGAAATAAAATATTAATTAATGTGAAAATTATTAATAACAGGATAATAAGTTATTTTTCTCTCTCTGTTACTTTTTTTATGAGTGTCTTTAGCTACTTCAACAAAATCCACTTGTCATATACCAAATTTTCAAAATGCATAAGTTGTCAGGTGATGAAATATGAATAGTTTTAAGGTCTAGCATGTCACCTCTCACAAGTATGTTTAGGGAATCAAACATGGACAATCAATCTTGCCTTGTGCTAAAATTCAATTTTTATATGGAAGAATGGGAGTGGCAAAGATTGATCTCTAAAAAACACTAGGTCATGTATGATTTGATACCGTGCGAATTGTCAACTCTATCAATAGCTTCAGTTAATGAGCATAAATAATTTTAGTCAGCTATGTATTACTCAGAAAGTTCATAGTTACTCGTGATTCAGTCTAAATTGATGAAAATCACATTCTATGAACAGTTCTTTAATGACTTAAATATAGTTCAATAAATGAATCATTATCAACAAATTTATCTCCTAATCTTTCAAGGAAAAAAATTGTGGGAGATGTTTAATAGACATATTAGAACAAACAGAACGGAGGAGTTTTACTTTATGTTTTTTTTTTTTTTTTGAAAACAAGAGAATACTACATGAGATTAAAAGGATGTACATTTTGGTTCCACTAAAAAGAATAAGAATGAGAAAAAAAAAAGTGTTCAAGTCATTTCCATCTACATCATGCTATCTCTTTTATTGAAAGAAAGATAAGGAGATGACTCCATGTAGGATCACACTCTAAGAGAACGAGCAAAGTACTTTTTGAAGAGTTATCCTAAGTATACAGAAGTTAATGGAGTTATCTAACCCTGTTGACCTCCTTAAAATAAAGAATCAAGTATCAAATTAAACTTTATAAGTTTCCCTATAACTTGTTGAAAATATTGTCCATAATGAAGAACTTATTCAGTCACTAAAAAGCAAGTATTGGTTAAGATGGGGAATATGAAGGAAAGAACAGATCATACCATAGGTGCTAAGAATAAAGCAGCATCTGCAATTCTCGAAGTAATTATTACATTTGGTTGGTACTTTTCAAGGCAACGAACAATGGGAGCAGCTCCCAAGTATGTGCTGATACCCTTCACAAATTACAGCCAAATTTAACATCCAGCTTAACTGAAGTGTGGCAAAGTGAATAACAGATGAGTGGATGGCTAAATTTGATCAGATTATGCTCATTAAAATATTATAAACAGAAAGACAAAGTGAAATATAGTGGTCCCTTTATATAGTTAATAAGTAAATCAGAATACAGCCTTATAAGTCTAGAACTGAAGAACAATTAAAGAAGGAATTAGTAATATCAAAAACCAACTCTCTGAAAAGCTTAAAGTGAATACAAGAAAGATTTTATCTTGACCGCCCTTTCATGCAACCCTCTTTTGGATTTAAAGCATGAAAATGCCCTATCCTGCCTTATTATGAAATTGAACTTTCTCTTATTTAAAATGATGCAGGTAGCAAGAATAAAACTCTTGACTGTTTGTTAGGGATCCGATCAAGATTTGCTATTATTACTATTATTTCCTTTCATTTGATTAATAAAATCTGCCTAATAATTGTATATTATTACATTTCCATTTTTTAGCTTATACAAATCAGGCATTATACTAAATTGTCAGTGAGAATTGTAATTGAGAATGTACTACTTATAAAAGAGAATACAATGAAAGAACACAAGAAGCCAGAAATTATTTAAAATAGAAGAGGCAAAGTTTTGCACAGTGTTATCCTGGTATCCTATGATATTGACTACTTTATCATACTATTAGGAATTCAAAGGAAATCTCACATTGGATATAAATGAGCAAGATAAATAGCAACGAGAAAAACGCACAAACTCACTACCTTAAGGTTTTGAATTAGAGGTGGTTTCTTGGTCTCTTGGTCTCTTATATGAGTTTGTTCATGATTGATTAGTACTGAATCTTCTTGATGTTTCCCTTCAAAGAACCCACAAGTGGTATCAGAGCCAGATTCGTCTTGATGACTAACTCAGACGAGTACGATATAGGCAGGTGATGAAATCCTAGGTTTGTAGATTCCTTATATTGAAAGTTTTCATGGATAGAAATGAGCAATATATAAGGAGAAAGACCCACAAACTTATTGGCTAAAGTTTAGGTTGAAGGTGCTACCTTTGATCTCTTGTATGTGTTTATTCATGACTCATTAATACTGAATCTCCCGGTATTTCCCCTTGAATAACCCACACATAGAGACTAATACAATGTCAATGAACAATATCCAACTATCCTTAAAGCTTAAGCTTTTAAGTTAATGCTCATGGGAGGTTTTGTAGCCAGGTTATGACAACAAATAATTGTGTTTGGTTTATGGCTTGCATGCATTCAAAGTAAAAGTAAATTAAGTGGAGAAGTATGTGAGAGTACAAGTTGAGATGAAAGTTTGGGTCAAATATATGATTTGATTACATTAGGAAATATGATATGATCTTGTTACATTAAATTATCTTACCAAATATTTCTCATTGTTAATTATTGATTTTGTTCCTTATCTCTTATTCATAAAAAACAATCATACTCGTGTACACAACACACAGTTACAAGTATTCCTTGAGCAAAAATATTTTTAACCACAAGTACCTCACTAGTACTAAAGACCCTTAATTGTACTGTCGTTCATCATGACGGGACACACTTGCCTGAAACCTCTACCAAGAAGACTTCTGACACAAGGTCCACTCTTATATCGTACTCGTCCAAGCCAGTCACCAAGACATTATCGGCTTTGATACCACTATTGGTCTTTCAAGGAAGGATTCACAGGAGGAGATTCAACAACAATGAAACATGAGTCAAACTTCCTGTTCAGTCCTCAACATGAGAGGGTGTGTTAGAGATCTTACATCGACTAGGGATATGATCAAATTATAGTATATAAGTGGGTGCAAGCCTCGTCTTATAAGCCAATTTTATAAGGATGAGTAAGACTTAAATTCCACTTTCTTAATAATGATATTTCTAACAACACATATGTTTTGGCTTGAGGAGAGTGTCAAAGGTATGACTTTATTATATTAAGTAGGGAAATATCTCAACAATATTTCTCATTATTAATTACTGATTTTGTTCCTTATTATTATATCTCTTCTTCATTATAAATAAGAATATTCCACACAACACAATTCCAAGTAATCCTTTCAATAGTTTATTTGGGCTGTTTGAATGGGAATCCAAGCACACCCTAAATAAATAGCCAAAAAAGGGTTAAAAGCTGAACTTGTCACATTTGGTGCAGGTTGGTGGTTGGTTGGTGAATGGTTTCCCACAAATTGTTTGGAAATACATTAAAAAAATAAATAAAAACAGATGATTAGAGAATGACTTTATTTGTGAACACAAACAGCCTCATGTGAAAATATTCTTACTCCATCCATGAAATATGATTTTGCTGGTGAAAATCCTGAACCTGAAAGATTGTGTATGTATATATAAGTTGTGAAACTAAGTATAAAGACTAATTAAATTAAAAAACCCCAAAATTTAATTTATTTTTTTATATATAAATATATTAAAAGGTGGAAGAATAGTACAACCAGATGCATCAACAATTTCAGAAAAGCACCGGGCATGGCAGAGAGATAAGACTAGGAAAAAAATTGGAAAGTAAAAACATATGCCTTTATAATCTTAATTATTAAAGAGTAAATAAATATAGAGCTCATAATGTTAATAACTATCACTCTGTTAACCAGAAAAATCTCCTTATTAGAACACTCCTATTGTTTGTTTATACATTAGATAGAAGTAGCATTCTCGATGTCATCCAATTACTGCAAATCAATCTTTCTATGCGAAGAACCTTTACCAAAGGTGAGATCACCCAAACATACTTCAAACAGAATGAGAAGTAGAAATTGTAAGGTAAGTAAAAACAAATGTATGAGACAAATAAATTGAACAATTGAAATTCAAACATTCATTTAAAATTTGACTATAAAATAGGCTAAAGGAAAGTTTACAGGAAAATCCAAATACCTATATTAGTGACAGGCACCTCGTGAGCCACAGCAACAGAAACATTGAGACCCAAGCTGTCAGCAATTTCCAAGACCTTGCGTTGAGCACCCAGAACATCCACTGTCAAAAGCAAAAAGTGAACAACGAAGTTAGAAAAAAAAAGTGAGAAGTCATATATATCAATACTAAAAACTTTGTTGAACATACAATATCTTTGGATAATCAATAGTTATTGTGATTACAATAGATGCAGCATCAGAAAATACTTACTTGCACCCATATTGGTAATTATGCAAGTTCCTCTTTCCAAAGCCAGAGGCAGCAGCACACTCATCCAGCTAGAAACTGCAGAAACAATTTACAAATATCAAACTTAGAATAAGATTGGAAAAAACACAAGAGCAGGAAACAAACTTATGGCTTCAATATCAAATACTTTAAAATGATTAAATGGGTAACATGTTTTCGAATAAATGTAAATTTAAGATTCCAGTCTAAAACATAACTGAGAAATTATACCTACATGTGAATTACACACCTTAAAAAAAACCTTAAGAATTGGATTATAGCTACTACAAATGGTGCAATTTGAGACTTAGTTAGTAGATATAGACCAAATAATAAAACTTAACAATTTATTTGAACAGGAAACACCTACTCTGAGAATCATAACCATCACCACCAGACATCATGATTTGATAACGATCAACGAGAGTCCGCTCAGCCAGGCATTCCAGAACCAGATAATTCAGTTCTTGAACTCTTTGAAGAAGCTTAAGAGCAGCCAAAGGCCTGTCACCACCAAACCCTGCTCCACAGCCAACGTAAACCTTATCCCTTCGCCTTTGGGGGTTACTTCTCTGTAATGCAATATCAACACAGTTAGTTACCTCACTAGCTACGATGCTGCATTTGAAACAGTAACCAAAAAGATAAGCTAAGGTAGGGAACAATAAGACAACCAGCTTGATTAAAGAGTTATGGATCTCTTCTTCATCCTGGGGTTCCATCACTACAACTTCCTCTTCCATCCCTGATTCTGCAAGAAAAAAAATCTAACAAAATGAAAAAGAAATGAATTCAAGAGCCCTGAGAAAGAATCTAAATAAAATGCAATACAAAAAAGTCCAAAGAGACATTTCAAATACAAGTGTGAGAAGTTGGCGCGTTTGAACTTGAAAAAGAAGGGTGTGAACTATTCATCAAACACCTTAAATTCAAACCAAAATATAATCAACAGTGGACTACCGTATTGATACACCATACATCAAATTAAGAATTTTTTTTTCAACCTTCACAAGAGTACTGTACTCATATCCCACTGCAAGGATAGCATGAAGAATAAAAAAAACTCAAACTTGACACTTGAACCATTGATTGAAATGAAAACTTGTACTAACCACAACCCCACAGAAAGATGACATCAAGACACAGAGCTACAAGCAACTTAGCATACTATTTCCAATTCAATGAGAGAAAATGTGGGATGAAATAATTATATCACAACATGCAGACGAGACATTTTTCATGTAGCTCAGATTCAGCATATACATAAGTTCACAATCACATGCCCACTTACAAATGAAGGAAAAATTGATATTGATTGTGCAAAACCCACTCAACAATGCCAAAATATGAAGAAAACGATTGGTGGGTATGAGAAAGGGAACCGAACAAGATTGAAATGCTCTGGTGAACCTTAACTAAGTCTAGGTAATGTTACGATGGTTCCGTGCTTGAATAGACAAATAAACAACGAATCATATTTTAATAAGACTTTGCCAGCATGTTTGGATAAGATTGAATGTGGGAGAAAATAATTTTAATAAAACATATATACAAGTGAATTTACAATACAATAGTTTTGAATACAACAATAACTTTAAAAAAAATGAAAATCTGATTTATTAAATATAATATATTTAATAAAATAAGTTGCCGTATTCTTAAAACATAAAGTAAACATTATGAAATTTTTAATAGCTAAATATACACTCTAAACTATTATTTCTAATCATTATTATAAATAAAATTACCTTATAAGAAAATATTTTGAAACAAAAAAGAAAAATATATGTATATAATACATATAAATTGACAAAAATATATAATATATTATTTATTTTTATGTTTAATTATTATTTTTGATACATTTTTGGAGTTATTTTTAACTTCAATATACATTTAAAATGCTTTTATTTTTAATTATATGTTTCATAAAATATATTTCAAATAAATTAAATATATCAATACAAATTTAAAAGATGATTTCTTATAAGTTAAAGTTAAAAAAAATTATACGTTTAAAAGGTAAACATCTCATTCTCTCTTTTTAATTTATAGGTTAACAAAATTTTAAAAAAAAAAATATATATATATATATATATTTAAATCTTAAAAATAATTATTTTATTTGGCCGTATAACATTCGCTAAATAATATAGGCTTTATAAATTGTATATACCTAAGAAACAACAAATTAAAATACTAAAAAATTAGGATAAAATTAATTTAGAACTAAGCTTGTAAACCATTATCTTATTTTGTTAGGTTATCGTTACCGTCACACTTCGTTGCTTATTTATGAAACTTCCTTGTTCAAGGAAGTTTCTAGATGGTGTGAAATAAGAAAGGATATTCACTTATTAGCGACTCAAACTTCATATGTCATTATTATTATCATTATTATTATAGTTATTATTATTATCACTATTATTATAGTTATTATTATTTTATTATTATTATTATTATTATTATTATTATTATTATTATTATTATTATTATTATTATTATTATTATTGTAGTTGTTGTTGTTATCTTTTAAACAATCATTGACTATTTTTCCACTAAGATCTCAACCTCCAACAGATTTTAATCATCATCGCCTCATCTGTATTGGACATGTTCATGAAAATCATTTTGTCCAGGTTTGTTGAACTTCATTCTCAATGAATTTTAGGAATCACGGGAAAACATAAGTAATGACATTGCTTACAATTTTTAACATGTTCGGTTGTAAGAAGGTTGTCCGATTCCACCAACAGATATTTTATGGTCTACTCATTCTTATCCAATTGCCAAAGCTTGGTGTTCATATTATATTAGTCGGATGCGAGTTTTTACACAAATGATGTCCATTAGACAACATTTGTAGTTGTAATTGCATTGATAAATGAATATGTTAACATTGTGACTATTATAAATGCGGAAGAAGAATCTCTAATTTCGTAACCAAAGTGTTCTTTCATCAAATTAAAAAAAAAATGTAAACTAAATGTTTCTTCATGAAATTACAAAACATAGCAACAACTAAAATGATCATCATCGTCGTCCGTGTCGTCGTCTGCAGGCACACATAGACATGTCCTCGATGGTTGATCTGGCTAGCATTAAGGTTGTCTATGATTCTTCCCATGCAGGTGAATCCTTGGTTAGATGACCATCATCTATAATCAACTGCAAGGTGGATGTTATTCTTCTACAAAGATCCTACAATGATAAACAAATTATATTAATTACAACTGAGCATGTATTATTTAAATAAACAAATAATGAGTTCTTACCACTGCGGGATGCTCAAAGATAGTATTGTTCTCGTCCTGGCGTCGTCCATCAGAGTAATCACCGAAGGTCGATTATCCTCAACTATCTGAATGATATATGGGTGTGAAATAGACCGAAAGCACTCCATATATGCAGGAACACAGGCTCCAACATTAGCTGCTAATATGACATCTTGCACGAGATTAACATTAAAATCTACCATCGTCGATCAATCTCAGATGTGGAGGGACCGCCATGATGAACGGTGGCTGAATGACTAGGGATACACTATATATATCCAAAATGTCTGAGTACACGTTCAGGCAAATGCATATGCCTGCAATCCCTCAACCGAATGTACCCTGAAAATAATGTAATTCACTCGAAAGGACGCATTGCTTTGTGCTCTTCATAGGGTATCCAGTGAACAACAAATATACATATGCTATCTAATTGCATCCGAACATATCCGAGTGTGGACAATCTACTCTCGACCACATATTTCATACACCGCGACTCATCCTCAACATAGTCATCCCGAAGATGTCTATGTCCAAAAATTGGAAAGTGCTCGTATATCCACGATGTCAATAATGTGGCATACCCAGCTAACTATCTAGTATTCGCATAGCAACCATCTCCCAACTGCTCATACATGTGGGTCAAAGCAATTGTTGCCCACGAGTATCTTCCGGTATGCCTCAAATCTACAAATAATCCCAAGTAGGATACATTAATCGACGTAGCACTCTTATTTGCAAAGATGGTGCAACCTACTAGGTGTAGCAAATATGTTCGTGCAGCCACAATCCAATGTCTCCTGGTACATGCGTTCTCATACATCTCCCTCAACCAGCTTAGACACACATGTCCACCCGACAATGACGAGTCTCAACAGCTGCTAGTCCTCGATCTACGCGAAGTGAATCAACAAGCAAATCGGTTGTCGCAACTGCATCTAAGCTCGGGTACATGTAAAGTTGTTCGATAATAGGGAGGTGCAACAAATTTGACACATCATTCAATGTGATGTTCAACTCAACTACAGACATATGAAAGGAATTTTTTTTTGCGTGCCACCTCTCTATAAAGACACACAACAATCATTTGTCTATCATGTCATAACTTGCCCCAATAAGCTCAACTAAACCTGATAACTCCACTACAAGTAGTATCTCAGAATGAGGGGCACCCATCTTATTCATTTTTCGGCCATGAGACACCAATTTTAACTCCCCTCGATTCTAATTTAAACAACCAAAGTCGTATAAAAATATACAATGTAACCAACCAAAATCATATAAAATTAGCAATGAAGAAGTATCATATTACAACATATTTACTTACCACACCATTCCATAATTGCATGGCCACATGGTCTTCATAACCTGTCAACAATTCCTCATCCACTGGCCTCCGGGATAACCTTCACCTTCTACTTGAGGTGCGCTTTCATCCTCCGCCTCCATTTGGGGTTCGACTTCTCCAGGTTTAACATGTTTTGCATCTTCACATTTTTCATCTTCATTAACATGTCTTCTTCTTCTTCTAAAAGAGGTTGTAGGACGTAGACGATCACCTTGTGAACCTCCTCCCCTAGTGTTCACCATTTTTGTTCAATTATATTATTCAAGTTAAACCAAATTACAAACGAAGCACATTACGAATTCGGAAATCCAAAAACCTACTATGGATCCACCAATCTGAAATGTTAATCATCTAACATTATAATTATAAATTTAACAACAAATAAAGTGTGCAACTAAAATTTTACTATTTTATAGAGTACATCACTTATTTAAAAACAAATTAAGAGCTTCATTTAAACAATCAAAACTAAAGAAACTAAATCACTTAATTGAAAAAAAATGTATTATCTTGATTGAAATGCTTGAAGTCATCCTAAAGCATATAGAACCAATGAAATTGGTTTAAGTGGTGTGGACTAGGATTCCTTTCTGACAAAACATTTAATAGTCTAACTCTAATGTTCAAAGTGTTACTGGTAAAAAATAGTTTAACAAATTTTTTCCCTTAATTAAACTTATTATCTCCAGTGGAATTAATCCTTGTAAAATGATAGCGAATCTGCGTGATTAATAAAAAGGAAAACATTAAGTGAAAAAATATATTACAAGTTTGGTTACAACTATTTAATGAGTGCATACTAAAACTCCTCTAATTCCAGCCAATACAAATGACATAATAGATTCTAATTAAATTCAACAAAAATCAGGTCCCACGTGTAGTAAAATAAAGAAAAAAAACTAAAAAGAAAAAAACAAGGGATGATTAGGTTAACTATTTCATCTCATTAAATCCTGGGCAACAAAAGGTTAATTTGCTTAAATACCCTTATAACCTTAAAATAACTTGGTAGTGAATCTACATGATTAAGAAAAATAAAAGTTTGATTCAAAACACACAGTTATGGGAAGCACCAATCCAGAATGCTACTGGAAGCACCAATCTAGAATGTTACTAGAAGCACCAATCCAAAATTGTTACGGGAAACATCAATCTGGTAGATTACTAATTCCCCAATCCGGGAATTTTGCAGATTCCATAATCCAAAATGCAAAAAAAATCAAATACGAATTCTCTATTCCGTAAAACTACTGGACTACATTGTCTAGAATAATACATATGAACTGCGAAAACGAAAATGGAACTACAGATCCAAAATCCAAAAAAAATACTTACCTTCAGGGAACCGTCAAGAGAAACCACCCTTCTCCCACCAAGTTGCCAAGACACCACCTTAAACCATCAACAGAAACACGAGATGGAATGGCGCCGCTGAGAGAGGAATGGAGTCTTGGAGTGGGGTTGTGTAATCTGTGACAAGGATTACATCATTTGGGATGCAGGAAGAAACTTTCTCCACACTTTCTTTACACTAGGGTTTTTAAAAAATAATAGGGACAATCTTGTCTTTGCATAACATTGTGGGGGTGCAGGAAGAAAAACATAGGGATGCAAGAAGAAACTACCTCGTTTTTGTTGTCGTTACCAATACCGTTACCATTGCCTTTATTGTTATTGTTATTGTTACCACTACTATTGTCATTAGAGGTACGGGCCAGTCCGACCCGTTTTCACCCAACTCATCGTTGGCCCGCCAAAAGCGGGACGGAGCACACTTGCTCGCCAAGGTTGTATGAACTTGAAATAATAACTCATCCATAAAGAAATTAATGTAAATAAAGTTATATATAAAACATTGACCATCACCAATTTTTATTCAAAAAAAACATAAGATCTTTCTTTAAGGGTGTGTTTGGATTAGAGGGAGTGGGGGAGTAGAAAGTTAAGGCTGTGGGTGAGTGGAAGTGTGAAGAAAGTGTGGAGAAAGTTGAGGGTGTTTGGATTGGGAGATGTTAGAGTGCATGTGTGAAGAAAGTTTATTCAAAAGTGTGAATGATGTGATAGTTGTGAGAGTATTTTAATATATTTTGAATAGTGTAAATTGTAAGATTACAAATTTACCCTTGTATATAAATAAATAAATAGGAAAATGAAATATTAATTATTTTAAAGATATTTAAGTTAATTAAAATAATTAGTATTATATTATTTAATTTCTATTACATTATATATAATAATAAAGTATACTTTTGTCCATGTGTGTAAAAAAATAATAAAGAAATGATTAT
>Ga0123342_1004991_pt1 | contig 19695 bp, 8 predicted proteins | sample Turbeawhitnodule_FD_89960 | JGI IMG/M metagenome (GOLD analysis project Ga0123342, IMG submission 89960) | Root nodule microbial communities of legume samples collected from Mexico - Turtle bean Mexico white nodule | ecosystem: Host-associated > Plants > Roots > Nodule | place: Mexico: Nepantla... | reverse complement strand
GGACAAGGACTTTCACGAGGGTCAGCTCATGCCGATAGACCAGATACCGAGTTCTACTCAAGCGGCGGTTTCGGCTCCCGTGAAGAATAATGTTGAACTTGTTGAGTCCGATAGCTAGGCTTGTCGATGTGCATAGGTCATGTAATTGTTTTGTAGGCCTTTAGCTCTTTTGAGGTCGCGTGCATTTTGCTTTGTAAGCGTTTGACCTCGTTTTTGTGTAAACATACCCGGCCTGCCGGTTCTCATGATTAATTAAATGACAAGTTATCATTATTACTTTTTGCCAATATCATTCGTACTTTTTTCTCTTTGGGTGGTGCGCGTACGCTTGACCGAGAGGTTTTTCTTCCGTGTTCTCGGCAGGGATTCACTTGGGTCAATTCTTCCTTGGCCGAGAGGTTTACTTTGAACTCTCTTGGCCGAGAGGGTTTTTATTGTACTCTCGGCAGGGATTCACTTGGGTGAATTCTTCCTTGGCCGAGAGGTTTACTTTGAACTCTCTTGGCCGAGAGGTTTTGTATTGTACTCTCGGCAGGGATTCACTTGGGTGAATTCTTCCTTCGCCGAGAGGTTTTTTATTGTACTCTCGGCAGGGATTCACTAGGGTGAATTCTTCCTTGGCCGAGAGGTTTATTTTGATTCTTGTATTAATGATTTGCCAGAGAATTTTGACTGATAAACATGATTTCATTGATTGCGGTGCCTCGTTAAAACCTTCTTCAATCAAAAACCCTCGGGAGAGCCCTCTGGGGAAAAAAATTGAAGGTAGGAAAGAGTACACCTATGATACATGTTAACTGAAATACATTTTCAAATGGCTCGCGTTCCACGTCCTGGGAACTTCTCGGCCATCCAAGTGTTCTAGGCGATATGCGCCGTTCTGGAGATTTTCTCTAATTTTGAAGGGGCCTTCCCAGTTTGCATTGAACTTTCCTTCTGCTGGGATCCTACGCGCTTCTCCTTTCATCCTCCAAACTAGGTCTCCTTCTTAGAACGCTCTTGGTTTAGTTTTTGAGTTGTATCTTCGCGCCACCATGCGCTTGCAAGCCTCTTCCCTTATCTTGGCCTTGTCGCGTGTTTCCTGGAGCAAGTCCAACTCCGCCCTGAGACATTCCTCGTTCATCTTCAGGTTGTGGAGCTCTTTTCGGATTGTCGGCTCTCCGACTTCGACTGGCAGCATGGCGTCTGTGCCGTAGGTGAGGTTGTACGAGGACTCACCAGTCGCCGAGTGGGGGGTACACCGGTATGCCCAGAGAACTTCCACGAGCTCCTCTACCCACTTACCTTTGGCACTGCAAAGTCTTTTTTTTAATTCATTGAGGATGACTTTGCTAGCAGATTCGGCTTGACCATGGGTTTGCGGGTGCTCCACAGAACTTGTCTTGTGTCGAACACCCAGGCTTTCATAGAATTCGGCCAACTTGCGATCAGTAAATTGTCTCCCATTGTCCGTGATGATGGTGTGCGGGATTCCGAACCTGCATATGATGTCTTTCCATACAAAGTTCTGGACTTGCCTAGCTGTGATGTTTGCGAGGGGTTCCGCCTCAATCCACTTTGTAAAGTAATCAACTGCGACCAGTAGAAACTTCTTTTGCCCGGTTGCCTGGGGGAAGGGGCCTATTATGTCCATTCCCCACAGGGCAAAAGGCCAGGGAGAATTGATGCTTTGGAGGTTGTGAGGATGATGGTGGATTAGCGGACCATGCTCTTGACAACAACTTACACATTTTTTTACAAAGTTAGTGCAATCAGTCCTTAGCGTCGGCCAATAGTATCCGGCCCTCAGGACTCTCGTCACCATTGTTCGGGCCCCGGAATGTAACCCACACGCCCCTTGGTGTAATTCTTGCAGAATGTACTTGGCTTCTACTTTCGACACACATTTGAGCAATGGGGTTGAGAATCCTTGCTTATATAAGTCTTCTCCTATTATGACAAACCGCGACGCTTTCTTGGATAGGGGCAAGTTATGGTCGTCTTTTCCTTCTTCGCGGTCCTTAACTGCTTTTTTCATGTCGGACACCCAGTCCTCTTCTCCTTTCTCGGTGACCATGCATTCCCCGATGGAGACCGACGGGGCCGATAAGATCTGCTGAATGACAGAGGCATGTCGGCCTTTCGTCTTAGCGGTTGCCAGTTTTGACAAGGTGTCGGCCCTCAGGTTATCTTGTCGTTTCACATGACTTATCTTGACATTCTGAAACTGGCTGATGATGTTAACCACTCTGTGGTAGTATTTCAAGAGCAAAGGATCTTTGATTTGGTAGTTCCCGTTAATATGTTTGGCCATGAGTTGCGAGTCCGTATGACATTCCACCTTTTGAGCTCCCACATCTTTTGCAAGCAGCAGTCCGGCTATGAGTGCTTCATATTCTGCTTGATTGTTGGATGTAGGGAACCCAAAACGTAAAGATTGCTCAATCTGTATATTTTCAGGCCCTTCCAGAACAATTCCGGCTCCTCCACCCTTCTTACTCGAGGAGCCGTCGACATGCAGGATCCATATGGTTTCAGGTTCTTGGCATTGCTGCAACTCTCAAGTAAAGTCCGCTAAGCATTGGGACTTGATAGGTCCTTGTGGTTCATATTTAATGCTGAATTCGGACAACTCGACTGACCAGCCAATCATTCTTCCGGCCAACTCGGGTTTTTGCAAAATCTTATTGATGGGGAAGTCGGTTCGCACTATGACCTCGTGACTTTGGAAATATTGTCGTAGCCTTCTGGAGGTATGGACGAGGGCTAGAGCTACCTTCTCGATCATTTGGTACCGGGTTTCGGCGTCTTGTAGCACTCGGCTAACGAAGTAGATTGGTTTCTGTTCTGTTTCGCCTTGTACTATGGCGGCACTTACGGCTTCCGGTGACACGGCCAGGTAGACCAGTAGGGGGGTCCCATGGACGGGTTTGCTCAGAATGGGCGGTTCGGTCAACGCCTTTTTTATAATCTGAAAAGCTTCTTTGCAGCTTTCGTTCCATGCGAACTTTTCTACTTTCTTCATGAGCTTCAAAATCGGTCTTATCTTGTCCGCTAGTCTGGGCATGAATCTGGACAAAGACATCAGTCTTCCTACCAGCCACTGAACTTCTTTCAGGTTATCCGGGCTTCTCATGGTTTCCAAGGCTCGGCACTTGTCTGGATTCGCCTCGATTCCTCGACTTGTCAGCATAAAGCCTAGGAATTTGCCTCCTTCAACCTCGAATACGCATTTCTCAGGGTTAAGGCGCATGTCATACTTCCTTATCTGCTGGAAGACCTCGGCCAAGTCGTTGGCATGTTGTTCCACGCTATCAGATTTCACAATTATGTCGTCAACATAAACTTCCATGGTCTTTCCTATCTGGTCTCGGAACATTCGGTCCATAAGCCTCTGATAGGTCGCTCCAGCATTCTTGAGGCCGAAAGGCATGACCTCACGGCAAAAGTTGGCTTTGTCGGTAATGAAGGCTGTCTTCTCTCGGTCTGCCGGATTCATGCGTATTTGGTTGTACCCGGAGTATGCATCGAGGAAACTTAACACTTTGTGGCCGGCTGCACCATCTACTAGTCGGTCAATGCTCGGCAATGGATATGCATATTTTAGACAAGCCCTGTTAAGATGGGTGTAATCGGTGCACATTCGCCACATTCCATTGTTCTTCTGCACCAGGACTATGTTTGCCAGCCATGTGGTGTAATGCACTTCTCGGATAAACCTAGCATCCAGCAGTTTTCTGGTTTCCTCCTCGACTATCCGTCCTTTTTCTCCCACGAACTTTCTCTTCTTCTGGGCTACTGGTCTAGCCTCCTTACAGACTGATAGTTTGTGCGAGATTATTCAGGGATCTATTCCCGGCATGTCGACTGTCGACAATGCTAATAAGTCTGTATTTTTGTATAGGACAACTGTGATAATGTTCTTTCCCTCTTCTCCTAAGGTTGAACCCAAACGTGTATTCTGACCTGCCCGGCCCACCCGGCATAGCACCACCTCTTCCTTGGGTTCCACCTAAGGTTCATCATTCGGTCTTGGATCCAAGTCATCACTCAGGGATATATGATGGACCTCGGCCCTCCGGGTGGGTGTTCGCGGTGGCAGAATCTTTAAACTCGCCGCGTAACATTCTCTCGCAGTTTTTTGGTCGGCATGAAGAGTGACCACCTCCCGGCCTCTACTCGGGTTGTCGGCTGGGAACTTCATGGCCAGGTGGGGTGTCGAGACTATAACTCCCAATTTGTTGAGAGAGGATCGCCCGATCAAAATATTGTAAGACGTTTCGGCGTCAACCAATAGGTATCTGATTTTGATCGTCCGGCAGTCTCGATTTCCTTCTCCAAACTTGTTGTCCAGGTCAATGTACCCTCTGGTGTTGACTCTCTGCCCCGCGAAGCCAATGATTTGTTCATCATACTGGACAATGTTGTCATCCGACATGCCCATCTTTCGGAAGGTCTTCCAATACAAGATATCTACAGAGCTTCCTTGATCTATCAGAGTTTTCATGATGACGAAGTTGGCTACTTCGATGGTGACTACCATAGGGTCGTCATGTTTCGGGTTTATGTTTCTGAAGTCTGAGTTCGTGAAAAGCATGGGAGGCAGGTCTCTCCTGTTGCTTCTGCTAATGGAGTACACATAACTGACCGCTCGGAGGTGTCTTTTCCGGGAGAATGATGTAGTTCCTCCCCCCGCGAAACCCCCGACAATCGTGTTTATGATTCCCCGTACTGGCATGGTTCTTCAACGATCTCTTCCTTCTCGGCCTTCCCGGCCTCTTCGGCCTCTCTGTTCGTTTACCTGTGTGTTTCTACGCCCTTCTCTCTTTTCCATGTCAACCTCGTTTTTCCCGTCTTCTCGGCCTGTCTGGACAAAGCGTCGCAGATGACCGGCTTGGATGAGCTCTTCGATTTTATCCTTCAGTGCCCAACAATCTTCCGTTGTGTGTCCAAAATTGCGGTGGTATCGACAATGCTTGGTTTGGTCGGCACTCTGCGGGGTAGGAGTCCTGCTCGGTGTCTTCAGGATATCTGCATTGAGAGCTTCCTCTAAGACCCTCGACCTTTCAGCAGTCCGTCTTTAGGCTTTAGGCTTTAGGAAAGTCTTTAGGCTTCCCAAAATGTGTTGGTTTGCTTCTGTCTCTCCTCCTCTCAGGTGCGTCGGGTGCTTGAACCCTGCTCCGAAACTCTTTCAATTCCTCCAGTTGCATGTATTTGGTGGCTCTTTGGTGCAACTCATCCAATGTTGTGGCCGGTTGCATGCATAAACTATCCGAGAATGGTCCCGGCTTCAGTGCAGTTACCATGTGGTGCATCGCTACTTCGGGACTTAGGTTTCGTATGTCTAACGCCGTTTTGCTGAATCTGTTCATGAAGGCCCTCAAGGTCTCCGACTTCTCTTGCCGAATATTTACTAAGGCGATCGAAGTGAGGTGGTGTGGTCGGCTGGTAGTGAACTGTGCTCCAAACTTAGCCGCGAGTGTGTCGAAGCAATCTATGGATTGAGCTGGCAGTCGAGTGAACCAGCTCAAGGCTGCCCCCTTAAGTGAGGTGGGGAATATTCGGCACCACAACGCGTCTTCCGCCGTATGGAAGCCGACCTGTGTCAGGTACGCATTTACATGCTCATCCGGATCCGTGGATCCATCATACTTGTTCAACGTGGGGTTGTTCCAGGTTCCCGGCAAGGGGACTTCAAGGATGGTTTCCGTAAAGGGGCTTCTTCGAGGCGCCGTGTTTAGCGCGTTATTTGAGGCCAGCCTTATGTTTTCTTGATACGAGCTCCCGGCCTCACGTGTATCCGTGTTCGCGTGATCTCTTGAGGGGATATTATTATCCACGGCTTCCGGTATTTCCGGCTTCTCAGCAAGCTTTTCTTTCATTCGAGCATTCTCCTTCCTCAAAGCTTCCATTTCCTACTGCATTTTCAAGATTAACGTCATAGGGTCTGGATGGCTGGTTTCTTCTTGCGCATTCCTATCGTTACCCGTCATGTTCCTCGTAGTCACCATGTGGACAATTCGTGGGGTTTTTTCTTCTCTGCCCCACAGTGGGCGCCAAAATGTTCCTACAAGATCTAAACCCTGCTGAACACTTCCTCTGATGATGTCTTGTGTTGTACTTCTCGTCTTGTCGGTCTTTCGGTTGGTCTCCTTTCAGCTAGATCTTCGGCCTGGACACGATGGGGGAGTACCTGCGGAGACACTCCGACGATCAAGTCAGACCGAGAGCTAAGTACCAGAAGGGTGGGGAGTGAATAATTACCTTGGGTGATGTGCCTCTTCTGCTATTTATACTGCTCTAAGTGGGCTATGGCCGTTGTGGACCTGCTTTAGGGTCCAAACGAAAGCCCAATTGTGCCTTAACCGTACTTATCATTTAAGTTCGGTTGTTTATACCTAATTACGCGTTTAGCTTCGCCTGTTGTCGTCTAGTCGGTTTTGTCGTCTAGTCGGTCTAGTCGACCTTTCGGCCATCTGGTAGTACAATGACCAATGAATCTTGTTAACTGATCAATTGAATATATTTAATGATAATCATTCCAAAAGTATTGAAATTATAATTCAATCTTAAAAATGTGATGAGCTTTAATTATCCACTATCTCGAACTTGTGACATAAGCGTTGCAAAACTGTCGACGGAGTTGGGATGAAGCTTGGTGAACCAGCTCAGAACTCCTCCTTTCAACGATGTAGGAAACACTCATCTTAGGACTGCGTCGTCCGAGGTATACAGGCTCATGTGCGTAGTATACGCGTTCATGTGCTCATCTGGGTCAGTCATGTCATCATAGCGATCCCTATTGAAGCCCTTTCACTTATCCGGCAACAAAACTCCTATGATAGAATCAGTAAAACGATGTCAACGCATCAAATCCAGGGTCTCAGTCGTGCGGACCGACTTGTTAGAACAGGACTCACCGTCCATCTCATGGGTGGAGATCTTGTCCTTGGTTTCTTCGATTGCCCTCGAGTTGAGAGGGGATGTGATTGGCCTACCGACAAGGTTAGTCGGCACAACTGATGGTCCTCCCTCGACCAACTTCTTTTTCATATCCTCGTTCTCTCTCCGGAGAGCTTAGATCTTCTGCTCATTCTTCCTCGTACCCTCTTCATTCCTCTTCTTCAATCATCTCTCTCTTGTCATGTTGCAGGTTGAAAAATAAATATGATGAAATTATTTTCTTTGAGATAGAAAATTTGTGCAGTTGTGTAAGTGTATGATGAAAGTACAAGATATATTGAATATACTATATATTTAGGTTATTAATTAATTTATGCTAACGTTAGGAATACGTTTGGTAGAAAAAGATTCGAAGTTGTGAATTTTTAAATGTAAAAGAGTAAATATATATTTTATTTAAAAAATACATCCTTATATATAATTGTCTTTTGAACAATATATAAACCTTGTTAATATATGTAAATAATTCTAGAGAATTATATGGATTAATAATATAATTATAAAATATATGAAAAATATGGGGTGAGTCTTTAGAATACTAGTTGAATTTGTTTAAAGTTATATTCATGACATAACCGTTAGAATAATTTACACAAGGTAATCGTATATTATAACTTATTTCTAAATTACAAATAAATATATTTTTATTCGTTAAATTTTTATATATATGTATTTAAATAACTTTGTTTTTAATCTTCATTAAAGCAGTTATATATTATTTACATTATAATTTTTTTGTCAATACAGTATTCCTTTGAACAGCATAAATAATTTAAAATAATATTGAAATATATTTTTAATAAATTATTTTTATTCTTTAAAATATTTTCATATATTTTAAAATTTTAATATGAAATAGCATATTTATAAATTAAATAAATTCCATATAAAAAATAATTTAATTAACATTTAACTAAAATACTAAAATACATACATTAAAACTTTTAATTTTAAAGTTTCTGAATATATTTTAATGTTGATGTACAAATAATTAATCATATATACAATATTAATACGATATTTTTAAATATTGATTTCAAATTTAAAATTTTAAATAATATTGTCTAATAATTCTTTAAATAAAAAAATGAGATAGACAAATTTAATAATGTTTATCAGATTAAAAAAGTTGAAAAAATTGTATAGTTATATTATTTATTTATTTATTTGTTTGATTCTCAGTTAAATTGAATTCTTCATTTTTTAAAAATATAACATTTTCATATATAGGAATTCATGTTGTTTGTTTTATAATATGAATTATCATGTAAAATACATCTTGCATAAAAAACATTGTTAATATTTATTTATTGACAATTTTATAATTAATTTGGTGAAAAGGGTTGTTTAAAAATTGAAGAACTTATTTGAAAAGGATAATCGATCTGAATCCAATTGTGTAGTTTCAAAATACTAAAAGTAGGTGGCCCAAGATGTAGTAGTTCGTCAAAAGTAGGACCCACCGATATTATTACGTTAAAATTGATAATTCATTATGTGATAGGTGGATTGCTCAGTTAAATTACTTGATGAACTCATTTGTCACTTTTTCTTAAGAAAAATATTTTTCTTTTATTTTGAATCTATTTATTTTATTTTATTTTTTAATATTTTTTAATAATAAAAATATAAAGAAAAAATAATTAAATTAAATTAAATTTTACAATTTTAATAAAAGAAAATTTAATATCTAACAAAATAAAATAAATATCAATAATATTTAATGAATCAAACAAAGAAATTAATATAAATACAGTTATATATAAAACAAAAACATGAAATTAATCTCTAAAAATGTCAACATTAACAATCTCTTTGCTTTTAAAGTTTTAAGAATGTGTAGAGATATTGATGATTTAAATCATGGGATGTGTGCAAGGAAGGGGTGAAAATAATTTATCTCCCTCTTCTAAGATGCAATGATTGAAGTGAAAAGCCACATGATAATGTTTTTGTGTTTTGACCTTGTTTTTTTCTTTACCATTTAATGCAATCATATATATTATAAATAAATATGTTGTATGGCTTACTCTACATACAAATTTTTTCATTATAAAATATCATCATCTACCTACAATCTAAATTAATAAATAGAAATTTTTTTCAAAATATATAAATAAATATAACACTAAATTTGTATATACTTTAAAAATATTATTTTTACGATTCTTTTCATATCTCAATAATAATATTAAGTAATTCGTATTTTTTTCAAAAATAATTATTTAACATACCAAAATAAACTATTTAACGATAACAAAAATAATTTAAAATATTTTAATTAACTCAAATCTACATAAAAATATCTCATTTCATTATTTAAATATTTTTAAATACAAAGATAAACTAGTAAACTTACATTTTGCATCTTTTAAAACAATTAAAAAAACATTTCACAACCATTACATCACTCACAAACTTCAATAAAAAAATTTCATAAATTTATTCCAACATACCTCAACTCAAACACACTGACTTTTTTCACATTTTACTCTCAAATCCTCACACATTCACTCATTCAACTCCTCACACATCCCCTTTTCAATTCAAACACAATCTAAAAAAATACGGATCTGAGCCAGTTTATCCCGCCTCACATGTGACTGTCGGGTTAACAAATTAGATGGATCATACCAATATAAAATAACAAATTCAAAATATTTTTCCATCTCACCTAATGTTAACCTATTCAAACATATGGTCCCCTAACTAAAAGTCAACAATTGAGGTTTTATGAACAAATTTTCTATTTACAATAATATCAGATTTAGGAAAGTGAATAATAAATAATAAGATTAAAAAATAGAGCAATTAAAAGTTATTCAAAAGTACACGTCCCAGTCTGGTCACATTTGTTGTTGTGTATTGTTGTTGAGGATGCAACGCAGGACACCATTTAAGTGATTTAATTGAGAGTTGTATAGAGTGAGTGAACTGAACTCCATTATAAGTAGAGAGACAGATATGATCCCATTATAGTATATTTGTTAGCTTCAAAACATTTGGAGTGAACACTTGAAGATATCTGTTATCAGGTTGAATTCTTTTCTGCTTCTTTCTTTTTATTACTTATCTTTTGTGAGATGCACACCAACAAACAGAAGCAGTGTAGCCAAAGCTTTTCAAATGCTGTAGTCTAACTATCACTTTGTCCTGCACTCACACACACACTTCCACAAATCTTATTTAGCCCACTCAGTGCTCATATTTTTACACTTCAAACAATAATTATATTTAGCTAACAATTCAATAAATTAATATTTTAATTATATTATTTTTAAAAAAATTAAAAAATTAATATATATTATTATATTATTATAATGGATTGTGTTTTTCCGATGTCAAAGTATTTGTTTTTGTTATTAAAGGTTTGCTGGAAAAAGATTAAAAGTAAGAAAATGTGGAGGCTGAAGGTAGGAGATGGAGGGAAGGATCCATACATATTTAGCATAAACAATTTTGTAGGAAGACAAATATGGGAGTTTGATTCTGAAGCAGGAACTGATGAGGAACGAGCCCAGGTGGAAGCAGCTCGTCAAGATTTCTACCAAAATCGCTTTAAGCTCAAGGCTTGCGGTGATCGACTATGGCGATTTCAGGTACTTCTTCTCTATTATCTGCACCAAAACCTCATTCTTCAGAGCCAAAAAGCATAGTAAGTCATTATTCAATTATTTTAAAATTATATTATTGTGTGGCATTTCAAAAAGGAAAGATATTAAAGAAATAAATAATATGAGCTTATTTTCCATTTTTTTTACAGATTTTGAGGGAAAAGAAATTCAAACAAATTATAAGCGAAGTGAAGATAGAAGATGATGAAAAATTACGAAATTCTTTTCCACATAACATATATTTGATTTTTATCCCTTATATTTACACGCAGAACACTTTTTTTATATATTAGAATTCAATTTTTGGAAAACTGAATTCTCACGAATTGGCTAATCTGATACCTAGAAAACCATGGAAACCGAATTTTGAGTTTTATTTATTTATTTATTTTGATTTATTAAATAACTAATTGGAGGAGAAAATTTAGGAGGAAAAATTATAAAAATAGTTAATTGAAAACAATATTAAAATTAGTTTTAAAAACAGAATTTAATTAATAAGGATCTAGAATTTAATTATTTAGAGAAATAAAAAAATTGATAAAAAAATATTTAAAACATAGAGAGGGGAAATTGCATGTAAAATAGAAAAGAAAGAGAGAAAGGAAAAGCGGAAAACACATGGCCCTTTAGATTCAGGTTGTGAGAATTGTTTAATATGAAGTTTTTTTTTGTGCCTAATTTAATTTTATTTGCAATTATTATTTTAAGAAAATAGTAGCATAAACATAATGTTGTGATGTGATTTACAGATATAATTTTGTTTGGTGTGTTATACAGATTCTGAGGGAGAACAAATTCAAACAAAAGATAGATAGTGTGAAAATAGAAGATGGTGAAGAAATGGGATAAGAGAAAACCACAGTGACAATAAAGAGAGCGACCCATTACCTATCAGCTTTACAGACCAGTGACGGTCATTGGCCAGCTCACATTGCTGGTTGTCTCTTTCATGTCCCTCCCTTGGTAACTTCACCTTTTAGATAACACATATTCTTTATATTAATATTATATTTCAATTTACTTTTTAAATCAAAATATATAACCATAACTTACATCTTCAACGCACATCATATCCAGAATTATAAATTTAAGATTTAATTCTTATAAGATCTTCTTGGGAACATCATAATAGACTTAAATCTTAAAATCCTACCTCATAGAAATAAATAGAAAATATTTTGCATTAAAAAAAATTGTAGTTTATTTTCCAGTAATTAATAAGTAAGAATTATTCACAGTAATCAATAATAAAAATAAATTAAATATTAAATATTTTAATGTTAAAGTGTAAATACTATATCATTAAATGAGTTCTTACGAAACTCTTACATTAGAGATAAATAGACATGATGTTTTAAAAAATTAGGTGGTACCATTGTACTCATAACAAATTAATAAATTAAGACATCGTGTCATCATGACACATGCATTAGAGATTCCTTTACAATTTATTCAATACACATATTATTTTTTATGACAAAAAAAATTTCATACTTTGTATTATTTTAAATTATCGTAATATTAATAAATAATACGATCGAGTATTATGAATAATATTTAATTTTTAAATTAAACATGAGTCCGTAGATAATTGACTCTTTCCACATATTTATTTTTATTCTAAAATACTAAAACTTATTTAATACTATATTTTAAAATTTTAATTTTTTATTTAATATTGAACAATTATACGATATTATGTATAAGATGTATAGAAAATAATTTTTTTCTTAATAATATTTTTTTATTGTTATAAGGAATGTCGATAGTTACAGAAATTCCAATCATCTGACTTGATAATGAAACTAATCTTTAATTCAAATGTTGGGTACACATTCAAACTTCATTTATCCCTTCCTAAAGATATATTTTTTAAAAGTAGAACTCGAATTCTCTTTCACAAGTAGCTTATACCTAAAGTCACTAATGACCATATTATAAGATTTCATTTAACTAAAACCAAATTTGATTTTTAATACTAAAATGTAATCCTTTTTAATTATCGTTTATTTATTTGATTCAGTTTAATTACTCTATGATTGAAAAATTTATATCATGACTCAAATGAGTGAAATGGTTTAGGTGGTGAAAAAGGCAGTGAAAACCATAGCTACCACTTTTACTAAAATGACACACTAAATATACTTACAAATTAAATTTAAATTTATTTATTTTTTATTTTACTAAAAAAATAGTACGTACTACCATTTAAAGGGAGAATCTAGATTATTTTAAAAATTATTTTAGTATAATCACTTTAATTTTTAAATAATCATGAAATTAAGATCTTTTACTGTTAGGGATGACAAAGTGGGGTGGGTCAGCTCGTGGCTCGCTGGTAAAAAATGCGGGGCGGGCTCACCTTTTCAACCTGTTAACCCGCATTAGTCCGTCCCGTATAACCCGCGGTCTGCGCGGGTCAGCAACGGAGCGGGGCGGACTGGCCCGCAAGCCCGCAAACAAATAATAAATAAAATTGACTTTGGCAGCAGTGGAGTAAATGTTCTGTTTTAATTTTCTTTTTCATTTTAAGTTTGCAATGTTAAAAACTATATATTTAACCTTATTTTTTATTTTCTATTTAAAATACTCCAGGTCATTTCCTTGTATATTATTGGACATCTTGATTCTGTATTGTCTGAAGAACATCGCAAAGAAATTCTTCGTTATATATACTATCATCAGGTATACATGTTAATTTTTTTTTATAACATGAGATTATTGTGAACACTAAAAGAAAACTAATTAAACATATTTACTCTTTTTCTTTTTACCACCATTTTGCTTAATCATAAAAATAGATTTTTTTTACAACACTGAACAATTAATAGAAAATAAAAGTATTTTGGTTTAAAGAACGAAGATGGAGGTTGGGGACTACACATAGAGAGTCACAGTTGCATGTTTTCTACCACACTTAATTACATATGTATGCGAATTCTGGGAGAAGGGACAAATGGAGGTCTTAACAATGCTTGTGCTAAAGGAAGAAAGTGGATACATGAACATGGAAGTGTAACTCACATACCTCAATGGGGAAAATTCTGGCTTTCGGTAAGTTAATTTAAAATTTAAATACATCATATAAATGTCTAAATATATTTTTCATCCATGCATTGTAATACAAAATTGATTTTTGTCTACTGATCCAAACTTTAAATTATCCAAATGTTTGTAGTATGAAAATGATTAAAATAGATCATTTTGAATATGTAATTAATTCAATTTGAGGTTCCACTTCATCAACCCATTGAAATTAGTTAGAATCAACATCAATTTGTAATCAAAACAACAACGAATCTCGAAAAAAAAAAATCTTTAAAAAAATTAACAATCATTTCATATATACAATAACCTATTTCAATCATTTTCATATTATAAATATTTCGATGGTCTAAAGTTTGAATCAGGACAAAAACTAATTTCGTATTATAACACAATGACGAAAAACATATTAATCTATATATAAATTATATGCTACTAATTTAAATAATTTTATATTTGTAGGTTCTTGGTATAGTTGATTGGTGTGGAAGCAATCCTTTACCTCCTGAATTTTGGATGCTTCCTAATTATTTTCCTATGCATCCAGGTTGAAATAATTAATTTGATTCTATAAACTGTGAAACAATAAATAATTGAACAAGTGAATATGCAATATTTATTGATGGAACTTATTATATCTCATTTTTATTTCAAATGCAGGGAAAATGTGGTGTTTTTGTCGACTAGTATATATGCCTATGTCTTACATATATGGAAAAAAGTTTACGGGTCCAATCACACCATTAATTCTAGATTTGAGAGAAGAGCTCTTTAGTGAACCATACAATAAAAATAGTTGGAAGAAAGCACGTCATGAATGTGCAAAGGTAATTAATTGTACACCTATTTTTTAATTTTGAGAAAATATAAAATATAATTTTTAAGAGAAAATTTAAAATTTTATCAAAAAATAATTTTTATTTTTCTACAGGAAGATCTCTTCTCTCCTCGTAATTGGATACAAGATCTAATATGGGATATCACTTTATTTACTGAGCCCCTTTTTACACGTTGGCCATTCAATAAGGTTAGAGAAAAATCACTTCAATTAACAATGGAGCATATCCATTATGAAGATGAAAATAGTCGATATATGGACTGTGCGTGTTTGGAAAAGGTGAGCATAGTATTATAACATATATATTTAAAATGAGAATAATATGAGACAAAAAGATAATTAAGTTTATAATATTTTATATAAAAAATATTAACTTGCCATTAATATGTTTGTATTCATCAGTCTTTATGTATGCTCGCTTGTTGGGTGGAAGATTCAAATGGAGAAACTATTAAGAAGCATCTTGCTAGGATTCCAGATTATTTATGGCTTTCAGAAGATGGAATAACCGTTCAGGTACACATATTCTCTATTATATGTTTTAGTGATATTCAATAACATGAAATCATAACAACTAACTAATTCACTTGTTTATATAATGTAGGCTTCTGGTAGTCAAACATGGGATGCAGGTTTCATTGTTCAAGCTCTTCTTGCTACTAACCTAATTGAGGAGTATGGTTCCACACTTACAAAAGCACATGATTTCATTAAGAAATCTCAGGTCAAAATTAAGAATTTCTCAATAAATATGTGCTACAATCGTAAATTTCTAAACAAATATAAGAATGGAAAACTCTCATCTTATACAATTTACCTAACCAACTAAATGAACTCGCTAATTAATTGCTAAAATTATTAACTATAATAACCATTGTAATTTTGACAGACTTTAATTAGTGTTAAGTGGATTAATGGTGTGGTGGTATTGGTATATATCTATGAAGCAAAAATGGATTTATGATGTATTAGGTTCAAAACAATCCGTCAGGAGATTTTAAGAGAATGTATCGTCACAATTCGAAAGGGTCATGGCCCTTTACTCACCAGGACCATGGATTGCAAGTTTCCGATTGCACTGCAGAATGTTTGATGGTAACCTTATCACAAACAACTTAATTTCTCAATACACTTTATATACAATTTATAAGTTAACTAATTAAGTATTCTACGTTTCAGTGTTGTTTGCTTTTATCAACCATGTCACAGGAGATTGTAGGACAAAAAATAGAACCTCAAAACTTATATGATGCAGTCGATTTCTTACTCTCACTTCAGGTTAGTATTATTTAATTCACAGTAACATGCTTTTTAATTAATTTATTGTTAGATATTTTTGGCTGGTGTATCAGTGTATTGAAATAATATTAATGAATAAGTTTGTTGTATTTTTATAGATATATTAATAATAATATCAACTCTGCACACTATATGAATCTTCTTCTTATTTTTTTTATAAAACATATGGACCAATAATAATTTTTCCTATAAAAAACCGAAGCTAAGTGACAATAGAAATATTCTTTTAGGTAAAACTAACAATAAAAAGAGCGCAATCTCCGTTTATATTTTCTTATTATTCCGTAACACACATAATCTTACTTCTTTTTAAGGTTTTATTACAAACTTGTTAAAGTATATACTTTCTAACTTTTCTTTTAAGCTTTCCTTCTAATTTTGCTCTTGATTTTTTACATGAAATTTATATTTTTGCACATGATTTAATTTTGTAGTCTATTCTCTCTAGCAAATGTTGTGTTCGCTTTTATTTTGATAATTAAATTAATATTTTTAATTGAAAAAAGTTTACTTTATGTTCAATTTGGTTGTATATGATTTAATTTTTGGCACAACATCAATTTTGATTACTACAGAGTAAAAATGGAGGTCTAACGGCATGGGAGCCATCACAATCTGAAACATGGTTGGAGGTAACTGTTACATAATATAATGTGTATAAATCCATTAATAAAAGGAAAAACAATTTCTACCAATTGTTAATGAATTAATAGTAGTTTTGGTATTAATTTGTAGTTACTGAATCCGACGGAAATGTTTTCTGACATAATAATTGAGCACGAATACGTTGAATGTACTGGAGCAGCAATTCAGGCTTTAGTAACGTTCAAAAAAGAGTATCCAAATTACAAGAAGAAAGATGTAGATAACTTCATTGTCAAAGCAGTGGAATACCTTGAAAATGAACAATCAAGTAATGGTAGTTGGTATGGAAAGTGGGGAATTTGCTACATTTACAGTTCTTGTTTTGCACTTCGAGGTTTAAATGCTGCTGGAAAGACTTACACTAATTCTGCTGTCATTCGTAAAACTGTCAAATTTCTACTCTCAATACAAAATGAGGATGGTGGGTGGGGAGAAAGCTATCTTTCATGTCCAAAGAAGGTCTTTAACTAAACCACTACTATTTATGATTACAATTTTCATTAGCTTAAATATTATTAATTATAAACATTAATGAATGTCATTGTGCAATGAAGATGTATGTGCCTCTTGAAGGAAATCGATCAAATATTGCTCAAACAGCTTGGGTTCTAATAGCTTTAATTCACAGTGGTCAGGTATTCTTTTGTTTGTCAAAAATTATACAATCATTTCCAAATGTTTATTCATTTCCTTATCCAAATTAAGTGTTATATATGTTATTCTATTTTTCATTTTCTAAATTTTCTATGTAGGCCCATAGGGACGCAATTCCCCTCCACCGTGCAGCAAAGTTATTAATCAATTCACAGTTAGAGAGTGGTGATTGGCCTCAAGAGGTACCTCTCGAATTTCAATCATTTCATTTTCATTCCATAATTCTTATTAGGTTCTTATATTCTTAGTGTTTTTTTTTTATGTTGTTAGTAAAATAATTTAATTTTAAAAAATATATATAAAAATAGATTAATTTGATTTGAGATTCAACTCATTATAAATCAAATCTAATTCCATCTAATTTGGTTTGGGGGTTTTGTTGTAATTAAATTTGTGTAACTTGTTTATTGTAGGAAGCGACCGGAGCATTATTGAATAATGGCGTGTTGCATTATCCACTCTACAGAAATGCTTTTCCATTATGGGCTTTGGCCCAATATCGCAACGAAGTTTTGTTGCCTTCCACTTCTGCTTAACTTCAAAATGCAGAGAGCTCTAAAATAAAAGAAGTTGGTGTTTGAGTTCAATAATGATAAGCTTGTTCCTTTTCATGTATTTGTAATTCTGAAACAAACCCTCTCTGTCAGAATTTGAGTATTATTTTCTTCAATAACACTATTTTGTACTTTTTTTTTTCTGTTATTATCCCAACAGCTGAAAGGAAATGGCGCCACGCATCCCCAACCCTATCACATCTTCACATCCTTCTTCCTCCAACCCCCAATTCTTCGCCCAGACTCCTAATTTCAAATCCCTAGTTTAGTTTATCAAGAGGCAACTTCTCACCACTTCATAAATCTTTTACAATTGGAGTTCGAGTTAGAGATTCTTACTTCGTAAATCTTCATGAAATGAAACAGTTGGTTAAGATCAGGGAGATTCTAACCAACAGTTATTATATGTAATCAGAGGTCTACATTGAGTTTCATATCACCTTAGTCTTACCATTAGGATGTAGATGCAATTCTGTGTCACTTTCAATTTTATATTGTTTTTGTTATTTGAATAACAGACTTTGTTTCATTTTTTATTGTTCATAATCATGCACTGCCATTGGTCTTCCTAGTGGTTGAGTTTTATTAGAATGGAATTCGGTGGTGTTATCAACTAAATAGATTGAATTTTACCCTGCATGTGACTGATAATAAAATGGATAGCAATCTTCTTTTACAAGTTTGTAATAACTTCTTGAGAGACTAGATTGTTAGCTTTTGGATCATCAAATATATAGATGTTTTTATAATGCACCATGGTTAAGACTATCAGGTTATTGGCGTGGTCTACAGCCTCGACATTTAATGTAGAATATGTTCTAAGTCAAATCACTTCATACTGGTTTTGTTTCTGTAGAAGAACAGAAGTTCAGTGGATGTAGACCACCATGAAAAAAATAGATTAATCCTTACACCCTTCCAATATATCCATCATCCCCTTAGAAGGAAGAAGGTTAACTACCTTGTAGTATTGAGAAGTACAGTAGTTGCCTTATAGAACATATGGAGACTTAGATATGCAACAAAATCACCAAGCCTAGAGCTCAAATGCTACTAGACATTTGCTCATTAAGATATTTCTAAATCTATTACAATCCTTCTAGAAATGGCTGGGAATGTTCTTAACTAGTGTTTTGCTTAAAGATAATATTAGTTGGCAAACCCAAGTATATTGAGATTGTTATTTGAATTTGGACTTAGGTTCTAACTCAATCCTTGAAAGTAGCTTATAAAGTTAGAATTGTCTCAATCTTATAAATTAATCTAAGTTTTATTTTTTATTGAAATAAGAGTAAACAACTTTTATATTATTAGGCTGTAATTAAGACAATTCCTAAAGACGTCATAATTAAAGTGGTTTTCCAACACTCTCTTCTTGTCCTAGGCTATATCTGCCAGAGGTATGCCAAATGTAGGTGGTTCCCATCCTTAAACTTCAATTAAGGTAGTTTCTTTAGTGAGCTAGGGGTGGACCTCCGCCATGGTGACTTCCCAACAGTCATCATAATCTACTGTGTGCTCAGAATTAAGAGTTGGCTGATGATATGGATGCTACTTTTCCAAATTCCTTTCTTTTTATGGTCTTCGATTACATCATTGCTACGATCACACGTCTGTATTTAGTTTAAGTCATCTGACAAGTTTTGGTATTTAACTTGCTGGACTCACAGCAAAATAAACTCAGAACACTCACCATAGAGAAATTCTTCAGTGTGGTAAACCCAGAGGACTTTCAACTAGCACAGACTGCAGTGCATAGGTAACATCTTTTTGTACGTTCCTTTTTTTTTTTTCAGTTCTTCTCTCTTCCTTTCTTCTGTGCTCCTTTACTTGTGACTGCTGCTAGAAGCTTTCTTCTGTGCTCCTTTACTTGTGACTGCTGCTGCTCCTTTACTTGTGACTGCTGCTAGAAGCTTTCTTCTGTGCTCCTTTACTTGTGACTGCTGCTAGAAGCTCCAATGACTAGTAATCGACTAGCCAAGAGGATTTCATTTCAATACTGCAACCCATATGCAGGAGAAGAAACTTTTTTTTATTTCCCTTACCCACCATAGCTGACAATTTGACAACACCATGATTTATGTCGTCAATATTTTCTTGC
>Ga0123342_1004990_pt1 | contig 19703 bp, 7 predicted proteins | sample Turbeawhitnodule_FD_89960 | JGI IMG/M metagenome (GOLD analysis project Ga0123342, IMG submission 89960) | Root nodule microbial communities of legume samples collected from Mexico - Turtle bean Mexico white nodule | ecosystem: Host-associated > Plants > Roots > Nodule | place: Mexico: Nepantla... | reverse complement strand
CAAAACAGACACAGATGCACTTGTGAGACATCCTTTAACCCACATAATCCACTTCCAATGGAATCCCAACCTGTGAAACATATCATAAAGGAACTCCCATCTAACTGAGTCATAAGCTTTTTCAAAGTCCACCTTAAAGCACAACCCGCTTGACCTCCGTCTCCTAAGCTCCTCTATCACCTCATTGGCCATTAGCACACTGTCAAGAATCCCTCTGTCCTTGAGGAACGCTGATTGGCACTCGTCAATAATAGTAGCTAACACTTTCTTGATCCTTTCAGCCAGCACCTTAGAGATTACTTTATACATCACCCCCACTAAGGAGATAGGCCTGTATTGCTCTAGATAAGCTGGATCCCTTACTTTTGGAACGAGTGCAACAAACGAAGCGTTGCACCCTTTTGGAATGCATCCTGATTCATGAAAAAGGTTCAACGCTTCCACAACCTCATCTTTAATAAACTCCCAGCTCTCCTTAATGAAGTTTAGGTTAAACCCATCATGTCCAGGGCACTTCGACCCATCACAGAGCCACACTGCATCTCTTATTTCTTCCTCGGAAAAAACCTTGGTCAACCTCAGATTATCCTCTTGTGTTAGTTGCTTAAACTCTACCTCATCAAGTCTAACACCAAAATCTTTTGTGGCTTTGAATCTGCTTTCAAAGAGTTTCTTCGCTTCAAGGCGCACCGTGCTAGGTTCCTCACACCACTGACCCCCCACCTCGACCCCTTTTACCTCATTTCTAAGTCTTCTCCATCTCAAGGATGAATGATAAAACTTTGTACTAGAGTCCCCATTCTTGAACCATCTTGCTCTAGCTTTTTGACATGTAAGAGACTCTAACTTTTTGTCAGTTTCCAGCAGCCTACTCACCAATTCCAACCTCTTCAATCTATCATTATCTCTGAGATCAGCCACACAGTCTTTGCAGTCCAACTCCTCAATTTCCTGCAGAATCGCTTTCTTTTGAGTGTGAATATTGCCGAAGACATCCCTATTCCATATCTTCAGATCCCCTTTCAAGCTCTTCAACTTTTCCTTAATATTCACAAGAGCATTCCCCTTCAGAGGATAAGATAACCATTTGTCCTTTACCATCTCCCCAAAACCTTTTTCCGAGAGCCAAACGTCAATGGTTCGGAATGGTTTAGGCCCCCAATCCTTGTCCACTAACTTCACCACTATTGCACAGTGGTCCGACACTTCCCTCCGCTGCACATACTGTTTACTCATGGGCCATCTGACCAGCCATTCCTCAGAGACTAGCACTCTATCGATTCTGCTCTTCGCCGACCCGTTAGACTTAAACCACGTAAAACTCTTCCCTACCATAGGCAGTTCAACAAGCAAGTTGGCATCAATGAAACTGTTAAAACCTACTATCTCACTAGCGTGCTCATCTCCCACCCTTATCCCTTTCCTTTCACTTCGTCTTCTAACGGCATTAAAGTCTCCACAAAAACACCAGATATGATCTTGTGATGCCGCTTTAACATTTGACATTTCCCCCCATAGGAGCCTCTTATCATACATATTGCAAGCGGCATAGACGTTCACCACTACACATCTGAGATTGGACTTAAGATGGTCTCCGAAAACAGCAATGAAACCTTTCCCCATAACATGGCTCGTGTAGCTAAACGAGTCTAGATTCCACATTGAGAGCAAGCTACCACACCCATTGATACCCTCATTATGTAACCACCCAACTCTGTTATTTCCCCACACAGAAAAACATTTTGCCTCCGTAAGAACCTTTAACTTAGTCTCCTGCAAGCACACAAATTCAACCCCTTCGTATGCTATAATGTTATTCACATATCTCGATTTGATACACCCCCCCAAACCTCTAATGTTCAGATTTACTACTATCATAGGGAAACATTCTTATCTCCCTCCTTAGAGCACAAAACCACCTCTAAATCTCTTGCTTCCATTCGCCCGTATTCCAAGACCACCTCTTCCTCTTCCCCCCGACATACTAACCCAGCTTGCTTCCCAACTGCCCACAAACTAACCGGTTCGACCGTGTTATCGGGTTCACGCAGACGTAGGTTGCAGGTTCTTATATCCCTATCAGAGATTGAGTGAGAAGACATACCTGCACCAACGTGCATCAACGGCACCGCTTTGCTTTGTTTCGCGCTCAATCTTAGCGACCTCCTCGGAAGCGGACAGGAGTCACCCAATTCCGCGATTCCTTTCTTCTTACGCTGTCGCGGTGGAGAGTTCGACCTACTCTTCTCCAACGCTTCTTCCACGCCTATTGACAATGGTGACCTAGCTCCTACCCATTCATCGTCAATGCAACCCACCTGTCCCGTGAGACGAGAAGGTTGACCCTTGTGCATTAACTGCTTCGAACCACTACCCAAGGTCTGGTTTACATCTGACCTGTTTACTGGGGAAACTACAATCCTCCCCTTCACTCCTTCACTTTGTTCGTTATCACTCCTGACCACCATATTACTTCCTATACCTCCTGGCCCAAGGGCCTCTCCCTTGCTTAGGCGACTAGGCCCCGCACTTCTCCTTTCCTTCTGAGATAAAACAATGGGTCCACCCTCTTGATAACGGGCCTCAGAAAAGCATCCCCGGCCCACTTCCTTTGGAGCCAAACTTTGGTTACTATTACACTCAACATCTATCACTACTTTAGCCGCATCAGACAGAGAAGAGTTGTTGGGACACACGTCTTCGTAGATCTGGTAGAGTGGCTTGACAGTATCATTTTCCAGACTGACACCTCTCGTGATTTTACCCCTACCTTTCCCACTGCTATCATTACTTTTCAGAGTAGAGCCCAAAATAGGAAAGGTTGACATTGGTTGTACCTCTTCACCCCCTTCGTTCTCCCCTTCTGAACGTCGACTGCCGTCACACTTGAACCAGACCCTCTCCTCCCCGCTCCTTACGGACAGTGCAGATTCTTCGACATACGTTTCTGAGGATGAAACGCTATCGGATGATATATCCCATGCCAGATTTCCATTGTACCCCTGTCCTGAGCACCCATGGGGTTCCTCCTCGATTAAAATATTACACATTTGGGTATTAATCTGCATCCTTCTCACCATTCTAACATTTCCAGCGATCGGGACCCGCACTCTCAGTCTTGCATATTCCAAAACCTCCCAGTTGAGGGTTGCTTCATCAATAGCTTCCACTGTGACCGCCCTTGACAGTTCTCCTATTATTTTGGAGAAGCAATCCCTGTTCCACGCAGGTAGAGGCAGCCCGTAACACCTCACCCAAACACTTCTATGGCTGGCACCACAGTTGGACGTCCATGGATTTATACTGGAGAAGAGACTATCGAACCACCCTCTGTTCATCTTCAATAAGTCCTCCATATCCTCCCCTTCTCTTGGAGTGAGCATGACAAGATTATCGCCCAACCATCTCGCCCTCATCACCGCCATACCCCCTTTCACAATTTCCTCTTCCATCTTTTCGAAATCCATACCTTCACCGAGTTTCCCTACACAACTCCTACTCATCCATTGAGGCGTATGACATTGTGTCTTCACGGAAGGGCCCTTCCACAGCTTCTGAGATGGTCCTTTTACAACATCGACAAAGGTCCTATTCCTATTCATTTCAACCCATATCCCTCTGCTACTCTTCTCACCTTTAGACTCTACAACCGGTGGTTGTCTTGCCCTTGCTTCTTTGTGGCTATCCAAACGTTGTGTCCTCTGCATTCCGCGCTCCACCTTCCTTGGTACAGACTGGTACCTCCTAAACCTTGGTATATTCACATGTAACTTTCTGTTGCCAATGTAGATCTGGTCTAGTTCCCGCTCCAGTCGTGCCTCATTTTTTACGTCCAGAAGTTTTACGAACCCGAACCTCCTTCCCCATTTATTAAGCCTCCGGGAGATAAAAACCTCCTTCACCCTAGCCCATTTTTGGAAGAGCTTAGCCATATCCACTTCTCCATACCCGTGGGGAAAGTTGGAAAAGAAAAAAGAGGAGAAGTTACTTTCCTGCGGTATAGCTCTGTCCCTACCGATCCCGCGGTCGCCCCGTGCCATTTTCTTACTTGGGTATGATATCATTGTTTTCTGAAACTAGAGGGATTTGTTGCTGTGTATGTACTGTTTAGTGTTGTTCTCTTCTACACATGACTTCCATTGATGTGTATTAAAATAACTCATCATTTGTTTACTACACTAGACTTCCATTGAGTGCTCAGTCGTCCTCTTCTAGAACTCATCTTTATTCATAGCTCAACATAAAAGTTTCTTCTTCCAACAACTAAAAAAGATAATATTTCATTTTTTTTTCTAAGAACAACTACACTGGCTCTGAATGTAATCAATGTAGTGGAATCTAGCAAAAAAACATTGATTCAATATGAATGGAACAACATTATTCAATTTAAACTAATGTATGTTACTCAACTAACATATAATGTTTTTTCTTTTTATAAATAACTATCATGTTAGTCATTATTATAAAAGTTGACATTAGACTTAAGCTAACAGTTCAAATTTCAACAATCATCTATCATCACATAAAAAAAATATTATTAAAAAAAATAAACAAATATGAGAAAAATAGACTAAAATCCATAGAAAAAAACCTACTAAAAAAGGGAACTTCAATAATATATACTCATTAATAGATAATTCTAAGAGTGGACTATACTAGATGAAACCTATTATAGTAATGAAACTATTTTCATAAAATTTTAAGATAAAAATTTATTACTCTTTTTGTGCCTATTTGTTTGACCCTTTTCAATAAATCACTCCGTCTATTTTTATAGCACTCCTTATGATTTAATAATTCATTGATTATTTTTTTTCTTAAATTATCCTTGGTTAAAGATTTGAAATAAATTATAAAAAAATATTTTCACTCTTAATCTTATTTGAGAATATAAAGACTCACATATACTAAGTATTTCTTAACTCCTTTAGTTTTAAATATGTAAATATAATTTTGAAACAACAATACGTATTACTTTTTTTTATTGACAAAAAAATATATAAAATGGAGATATTTCAGGATACTTAGCCCTTATTACATATTACTGATAAATTTATTATTTTAAATGAATATATATCTAATTTTTTAAGGAAAATTGGTTGAAATGTCTTATAATAGTAGACTAAATTAATGTTATAAAAATAGTATTAGAAACTATTTATTCCTTTCGCTATATTGAAGGATTAATACCAAATTGAAACACGACACTAGGAAGTTTCCTCGTACTATTATTGGTATGATACTGTGAATTCAATCAAGAAAGCTAAAAGTCTATTTATATGCGAATGTGTTATAAAAGGAAACCCAACGATGAATGGGACATACTCGTGATACACAAGCACGCAGTGCCAAAAAGATCTTTTCGTAAGTCATATTCAGAGTTAAAAATTTAACAATTTGGTATTCTAAAACTCCACAACATAAAATTTAAAATATTAATTTTAAATAAGATCCTAAGTTATACAAATAAAATGTTATTTTAATTTTAAAAATAATATTTGAACAAATTTAATTGTACTACCGGGAGCTCAAGTGCCGAGAGGTCATACACTCATCTGGACTCTCGACATGTCAGTGCACTGTATTCTCCCGATCTTACCTGCAAGTAAGATCTAACAACGTTATTAATAGACAAATTATACTCTTAAACACTTAAAACATGATTAGGAGGCATTTGGATCGACCTGAGCCGACTTAATCATTTGTACAATCCACACTATAAGAAAATCATTGCATAAAAACTAATTTTAAAGACAAAAAATAATTAGTTACTATATTGATTAAATTAGCTACTATTTTAGAAACTAAAAACATTATTAGTATCTAAAGTAGTTTTTATTATTAATAAATAGTTTCTTAAATGGTATCTAATTAGCTACCAAGATTTTATCTACCAACCTTAGAATCTAAAGTAGTTGGTAACTAATACAAAAGTGATTAAAGCCAATACAAAAGCAATATAAAACTAACTAAACGATATCACTAAAGAACGATCTGCAAAAAATCAAAGTCCATACTCATATATGTGTAACCGACTAGCTGAAACTGACTAGTTGAGATCTTACATAAAGGGTAAAAAGTCAAATGTTTGTAAAGCGATTAAAGCCATACAAAAGAAATAGAAAAATGACTAAATGATACCACTAAAGAACAATCTGCAAAAAATCAAAGTCCATACTCATATATATGTTTAACCGACTAGCCAAAACTGACTAGCCGATATCTTATAAAGTCGAATGTTTTCAAAGTAGATCCCTACACTCAACCCAAAAAAATAAAATTTACATGAAACAAAGTCATAAATCTGCCTCATCAATTCCCAGAGTACCTGACCTAGCCGACTCGTCCTTGGCATTCAGGATTTCCTTAATTGGCACAAGCTTGCCTAGGAAAAATCCATCCCCACATCAAAATTCTCCACATCAAGAGGAATCTTATAGAAGAAGGCGACCTGTTGGAGAACCTTTCCAAAGTCGGCATCATGCTGCTCGAGCACTTGGTTCTCCGTAAACCTCCAACTCTTGCTTCAAGGAACTCATATCAACCTCCTTGGTGGCCAACTTTACTCCTTCGCCTCAGCAAAGCAACATTGTTGACGCCAGTTGCCCGCATCTAGCTTGGTAAGGACAAACTCAGTCTCCAAGTCTTTGTTCCTTGCGGAGATAGAGATATTGGCCTCCAAGCAACCTTGAGTGATGAAGCCGACTCGGCCAATTGAGCCTTTAAGTTCTTGACTTCAGCAACATCCCTCTAACTCTTCAAACTTGTGCTCATGCACTTGCTGAGAACAAAGGTCTAAGCGCATAACTCCATCAAGACATTATGAAGCTTGTCAAAATGGGGTCGAGAGATATAACTCTTGCTTAGTCGAATTCAAGCTAACCGAGACTTTATTAGCCAAGCAGATATCCCGACTATGAAAATCTCGAGTGCTAGAATTGAAAACTTTGACTCACAATGGAGCCTTTTCAATGAACGGGCCTTCGGGGATAAGTATGTCCTTAAGAGAAGTTGGGTGGTGATCCTTCGGGGAAGCTCATCTATTACCTAATACCTCCAAGTCCTCCGTGATCATTAGCGACCTTGATCACTTATTAAACCCAAATTCTTTGTCCAATAAAATGGGAGCCAAGGGGTCTTTCCATTTGTAAAAATACTAACCACCCTCTTACCCTACCACTACTTTAAAAAATTCACATTTAAAATATTTAAACGAGGACATAAAAGGCGTGAAAAGACAAGTTCTTGGTTGACTGACTAGAGACAACAACCCCATCCAATCTCCCATCCTAGTGTTATAAAAATGTAAAAAGATCGAAGTGATAGCCTGAGGCTCAATGCCAAGAAAAGCAGGTGGAAAGCCTGGATCACTACCCAACTGTTAGGATGCAATTGGGTTGGTGCAACATTTAAAATTTGAAGCACCTCCATAATAAACCTATATAAGGGAAACCAGATATGCATATAAGTTATTAAACAAACAAAAAAAAAGAAAAAGAAAAAGTCCTCGAACGAATCTTCTCGCACAAGGCAAACCGTATCCAACACACTACCCTTGTGGAGGGACACAATCTCGTCCAAAACATCATCGACCAATATTTTCATTCTATCAGCAAACGACTTCAACATTGAAGATTGTCGATACTTCGAGATATACTCCCAAACTCGGGAATCCTCCCACGAATAGCTGGTCATGACATAAATACATCACAATCATGACATTTTCCCCTCCAACAATCATCTGAGTCACTTGAAAGGACATGCTCGTGTTCCCAGAGTCACTAGAGTCTGAACTAGTTATATTTACAAGGTACCTTGGTACCCCTGCCAACACCACCCAAAGCAGCCGAAACATAACTACTATCAGATGAAGAAGGCATGGCTACCTCCAGGTATATCACAAGTAATTAGTAGTTAAAACTTTGGTAGCTAAATTAGATATCAATTTAGAAATTAGTTTATAATTTTTTACTAATAATAGAAACTACTTTAGATATCAATATTTTTTTAATCTATAAAATAGTATCTAATTTAGTTAATAAAGTAATTAATTATTTATTGTCACTGAAATTAATTTTTATTTTAATTTTATGATTTTTTTTCAATGTAATTAGAATAAAAAAAAACACCTATTGTGAATCAATTGCTTTTACCCTACATATTACTCAGCTAATATTCGATCTCAGAAACAAAAAGAAAAAACAAATCAACAAACAAAGCTGTTGTATTTTGTGAGGGATGTAGTTATCAAATTTGGAATGTATCAGCTTCAATCGACAATTCTCTTTATAGGTATCCCCAAGTACATGCACCCTTTTTTTTTCTCTCATACAAATTCAGCTTCAAATCACAATTTTGCTTCCAGAATGTGCATGCACCCATATCTTATTATCTTTCTTTCCATTTACTTTTCTTACAAAAAAACATGCATGTGATTGCAACACTTATAAACTAGTCAAATTTGACCAATGCAAAACTATGCTTAATCTAAGTTTTTTCATCATTTTCCTTATCAACAAAACATCCTTTTCCTTGTCAAATATTCAGTGAATAGAATGTCTTTGGATGAGTTTCTTAAGAGGGGGGCCTTTGTGTTTCATAGCCTCAGCTTTGGATCTGATGAGTAGAATAAATATCAACGAGGTTCGTCAAGTACTAAAAATAGATTAATCTGCCATTTTTTTTATCAAAATAAATAAATAAATAAAAATAATAGAAGTATATAGAGTACCAATAAGTATTGTAATATGTAGCAATCTAATTTCATTAAAAAGTTATGGTTATGAATATTTCAATTTTAGAGAGTTATTAATAATTCGATTTCTAAAATTAATTTGTCTTTTTAAGGTATATGTGCGTGCCCAAATATAAAACTACATTTATAAATATATGATTTAAATATATTAGTTTGCGTTGCTATTAATATGCATAAACATATTAAACTTAAAAGAGAAATCCATTTTTAGGTGTAATAATTGAAAATAAATAATATTAAAGTTTATAGAATAAAAATTATAAATACTATACTGCTGCTACTAGTAGTTAGTGCTTTTATAACAATAGGCATATGTAAATTTTTTATAATATTTTCATTATCATAAAATTTTCATTATTTTAAAGTGTAATATTTTATCAAGATTTTTTTATTAATAAAGAATAAATGAAATTAAAATAGAGTGAATAGGTACTCCAACTCTTATAAAAAAGACATTTCTCATATCAAATATTTTTTTATCAAACGAGTTTTTGTTAAATATTTTTTAAAGAAAAATCCAAACCATTTAATAAATTGACATAAAATTTATTTCAATGAAAATAATTTTTATTTAAAATCTTCGAACAGACAAGAAATGTATGTCGTGTTTTTAGTGCATTCAAAAATTTCATATTAGTCGACAAGGAGAAAATAATAACTTATATTTCTTTTTCTTTTAACTCACCAAATCTTTTTTTTTTTTAAAATAAAACCGTGATAAAATTTTCAAATTCCAAAATCAACCATACCTTAACGATAATTGATGTAATGTTATACAAGGACGTGACAATTATGATTAAGGAGGTCGTGAGAAAGAAGTTTGAATGTCATCAAGAAATTGAAAGCGTTTTCGATTTCATAATGTAAACATAAAGAAAAATGGACTTTGATATGATGTTATCAACGTAAGAGACTATAGATTTAGGTCAAGTCTATATAATATATGTTTCCTCTTTTATTTTAGGCCATAAAGTGAGTGAAGCCAAATTCTTGGTTGTTAGAAAAATCTTCTAATATAGAGTGTGGATCGTGTGGTTTATATTTGAACTAGTTATGAATAATGTTTCTGACACACCATTTTATTTAACAGTTGAATCATTTTAGGTAATTACAGTTTTTATAACTTAAGTTTACTTTATATTTATTATTTCAGTTAAATATATAGTATTTTATTAAGATGTCAAAGTAAATAGTATAATAATTAAATCAAAAGTTGTAATATTATAATTAAAAAAAGTTTTAAAAAATAATAGCATAGTAATAAATTAGACATTTGAGATCCTCCCAATCATCTTTGTCTATGTGAAGTGAACTTTCACACTTACTTAACCACTTGGTTAAGTTCATGTCCAGTGAGATCTTCCTTAGGTCCTCACCTCTAATTGTTAAAATCTCAACCTTAAGTAAAAGTGTCACCATAAATGAAAACATCTAAAAATCAACTCACATTATAAAAGATACCATCTCTTAGGTTAAAAAAGGTCCATGATAATGTTATAGATCATAGACATACAACATTTATTAAGGGGAAAGAGCTATTGGATAATATGTTGGTTGCAAATGAAACCTTAGAAGATATTAAGAGAAAGAAGAAGAGTAGTATTTCTAAAAGTTGATTATGAGAGAACATATGATTCAGTCAAATGGGATTTCACATGTTACATGCTGGGAAAATTAGGCTTTTGTACAAAGTGGACTGTTTGGATATAAAAGAGTACATAGAATTCCATTTTTGTCGGTGCTTGTGAATGGAAGTCCAATTGTAGAGTTTAAACTCGAAAAATGGATTACAACAAGGATATCCCCTTCTCCATTCTTGTATATTATATATGCGGAAGGTCTAACAGGTGTTGTAAGACCAGCACATGATAAGAATTTATTGGAATATTTCGGTTAGGGGTAGAGAGGTTAAAGTGAATATGTTATAGTACATTGATGATACTTTTTTTTTGTAAGGCTACCACTCAAAATGTTTTAGTATTCAAATGTATTTTAAGATGTTTTGAGCTTGCTTCCAAGTTAAAAGTGAATTACAATAAAAGTAGGATATGGGGACTGGAATAGATGAAAATATGATTCACAAGTATGCTTCTATTATTAGCTGTGATGTAATGAATATTCTTTTTGCATACCTGGGCATGAGTGTGGGAGGAAATCAAAGAAGAAATAGTTTATGGGATGGAATAGTAGAAAAAATTAAGAAGAGATTGATAAGATGGAATTTGAGATACTTATCATTCGCTGACAAAATTTGTCTCTTGAAATATTATTACTCTTCCTTTTTTAAATGTCTTTTCTTAAAATGATTGCATATGTAGTAAATAGAATTAAGAAAAGGAAAAAGGCAAAGGAAATTTTTGTGGGGTTGGGGGAGGGAGGGAAGGAGAATAATTTTGCTTTCATGGGAAAAAGTGTGTAAAACTGAGGAATGAAGGTTGGAAATTTTAGAAATTAGATTATTTAATATAGCTTTGTTAGAAAAATGAATTTGGCGCTTAGGGACAAAAAGTTAAGGGTTGTGGAAGGAAATAATAGAGTCCAAATATGGGGGGTGGAGGGAACTAAGGAGCATAAGAGGTAATAATGTATAATCTATTTGGTAGAGGGATATCAAGATTATAGTTGATATTGAGAAGTGGAGAAACTTTTCGGAGTTAACATTCGGTGCAAAGTTAAAAAGGGAAAAGGGTTTGGGAAGATAAATGGAAGCAAAATTTCTTAGGTTGTATGACATATCTAGTAACAAAGAAGCAAAATTGTATGAAATAGGTTGGTGGATTAATAATAGTTGGGTGTGGAATTTTTAGTGGAGAAGTTGGAGATTTGAATGGGAAACAAAACAAGTAAATTTGTTATTGCAAGAATTTGACAACATATATTTGAGTAAGAATGGGGAAAATGAATGGAAAAAAGAAAAGGTGAAGAGATGCATGTTTACACGGTAAAATCAACTTATAATAAGCTTTTGAATGAGTTAAATGGGGATGACAAGTTTTTATAAAAATTCTAGAAAATTAAAGCTCTATTATTTGTCCATTTATTAGTATGGAGAGTGTTACAAAACATAATATCAACTTGACAATATGTTGTGTGCATTGTGCAAGCAAGAAGATGAACCTATTAATAACTTTTTCTAAGGTGTAATGTGTCTTTGACAGTATGAAGTTTGTGTTATAAATGGATCAAGGAAGATACAATACATCACAATGCAGTGAAATATCATTTTACAGATTTCAGGATTTTAAGGTTAGCAAAATATGGAAATAGGGTTTGAGAGTGTGTGTGGATTGTAGTCGTGTGGGAGATCTGGAGGTAGAAAAACATCATCATTTTCAATATTGCTCGGTATGATCCTATTGAAATTTTTACTCTAGAACAATTGAAAGCATGGTCATGGATCATAGGAAATGAAAAGTGGCTTTTTTCTCACACCTTATAAATTGTCTGAAATATATTAAAAAATAATTATCAAAGCAAAATCTTGGTAAGGAGCTCACTTTCAAAGGAAAATTAATATATATATATATATATATATATTGTTGTAATGTAATTGGTTTGTTGTAAGTTGTGTACTGTAGGTGGAAAATTTATACAAGGAATACAACTTGATCTTAGACATGCCAAACAACGAATGCTACACCTATAATGACTGCAATGTCAAGATCAGTTGTCAGTGTAAATCTAATTTGCTTTACGAGATGTCACATGCTATAGTAGCCTTAAGGCGAAAGTTAGTGATCAAATTGTAGAATGAAATTGATTCATTATCATTAGTTCATGATATTGGTGCAATGTGAAGGAGGGATATATGTTTTCCCACTTGTGTGATGAGAATCCACTTTGATATTTTTAGTTGGTGCAAGACGAGGCATAATGTTTTAGGGGTTTTTTGGTAATACTTTTTGTTTTGAATCATGTTGCATAAGGATTATAGTGATTTTTAGTAAATTTACAATTTTTTTGGGTATGACTGGATGGGTAATGATCACTACATCATTAAGGGATTGTGGGAGTTTCTTATATGAGCATTGTATAGTTTTAGATCTTTGTAAACGAGTTAAAGTATCCTTAGTACTCTCATTTATTTTATTTGTTCTTGCTAATAAACAAAATAATTATGGTTAGATAATCCCAAATTATCTTTCAACGAATCAAATAGTTAATCTAGTTAAATTAGTATACAAAATTTATCTACAATAAAAAAAAATCACAATAAAAATAAAAAAGGAGTTGTCGTCCATAAAAATAAAATAGAAATTATAAAAAGTAAAAATATACAATAATATTATAACTTAAATAGTTAACAAATACAAATAAAATTTAAATATTTTTTTATAATAAATAATTTAATATAAGTACTACAAGATAATCATGAAATAGAAACAAATTTTTAAAGACCAAAATAATTAGTTACAATAGTAACTAAATTAGAAACCATTTTAGAAACTAAATAAAAAATGATTTCTAAATTAATTTCTATTATTGTTAAATAGTATCTAAATTGGTATCTAATTAGCAACCAAAGTTTTAACTACCAATTATTTAGTTTCTAAATTTGGTCTCTAAAACCTTGGTTGCTAATTAGATACCAATTTAAAAACTATTTAACAATAATAAAAACTAATTTAGAAACCAATTTTTTTTTAGTTTCTAAAATGGTCTTTAATTTAGTTACTATTACAACTAATTATTTTGGTCTCTGAAGATTGATTTCTATTTCATGATTTTCTTGTAGTAAAAAAGATAATAATTTTTGTAATTTATTCAACTGAAAACATTAAAAAACTAAATTAGAGACTTAAAATATATTTATTTAATTAAATATATTCCTAATATAAATATATATATATATATATATTAAATAAAAAAATTAATAGAGAAGTTTATCATCTAATCGATAAAACAAAACTCTATGTCTTTAACCATAAGAGTTAGGCTACATATCCTATTAATTTTTCACGAGTGAACGAGAGTACCATAATTAATGAGTGTGCTGTCCTCACATGTTTGGAATTTATGCTTAAGTAGTTGGGAGTTCAAGAAGTTAGGTATGGCAAGTGGAATTTAATTCAACCTACTCTCTATTTTTTTAATGAAGATGAAAAAGACTAGAAGAAACAACTTTACAATTTTAGTACTCATCCATCATATTATTATGTTGCAGTTATGATAGTTTTTAATTATATTTTTATTTTATTTTACATTATTATAGTGAATTATCAAGTGAATGTTTTTCCTGTTTTATAATGTTAAATTATTATATTATTATTATGAATTGTGAAAGTATCTTTTCTCTATCATACTAGAGTAAATCGGTGGATAACTATCACTCCATTTTTTATAATTATGGTCACATGCATTTTACACTTTACATTATTTATTTACCAAGTTATTAACTACTACTATTATTATTTTTATCAGCCTAAAAAAATTAAATAATATAAAGTATTTTAGGTGTTTCAACCTTATTATAAAAAAAAATATTATAATTCCAACATAACACCAAAAAATAAAATCTCACCCACTAATAACTACACTCACCTATAAATAGGAGACATATTCATTGTATTTTGCGAGTTGAATTTGAATGAAGTAAAATTTTTTTACACAAATTGTGTGAGCTCTTAGTGAGACTTATGTCCTCTTAGGTTTGAGGTCTTATCTTTACTCATTTTCTGTTACAGCCAAAAAGACAAGAAAACTCTTTTAGCCTTGATGAAGAAATTAGTATTATTACCAAAATTAAGCATAACATATAAATCCTATATAAGCTATGGAAGGCATGTGGAAAATGCACCTCGGGATATCCATAACACAAACCAACATATTTTTTTAATATTAGATTGTTTTAAGACATTGAATAGGGCACAAAATCTAATTCTAAAAAGAGAACAAGACTGCGACAACTCTGAATTTTAGCCACAACCAAGTCTTTAACCACGTCATATGCACCAGTTCTTTAACATCAAATTTCTCATTTCTATACACCACTGAGTTTCTTTAATTCCATATACTCCATATGAGTGTTATCCACATAGTTTTTCAGACCTGGTTTTGCTTTTTATTTAGTTGTAACATCTTAAACTGCACAAAATGAGCAGAGAGGTTGTTATGCTGAATTGACTAAATTCCCACCCAGGCATGGCATGTATTACAGGCTAAAAGTTCCATCTTACAATGTAAAAATAGGTTTTATAAATATTATGGGCACATTTGGCACAACGGGAACTTGCATCAGTAATGTTAGTCCTTCTCCTAATCAGGTCTAGTCTAGTGGGTAACCTTTCAAGAATCGCCCTCCACGCAAGCACTTGAGATGATGGGGAGGTGTTCACCTCCCAAAATGCATTAAAGAAGTTGTTGTTTCTGGTAAGGGTATTGTTGTGTATGGCATCATAACTGACTTCACAAAAAAAAAACCCATCGTCTTCAGTAAGAGTCAAACTTATCCCTATGTATATGAACTGAATCTAGTTCACTAATCAATTGTTGCACTTGTTCTTTCTCCCATTCAAACAAAGATCTTTTCCACTGCAAGTGCCAAATCCAACCCTCATTAAACTAGAACCCAACTTCCCCTACTGCTCTACTATGACACACAAATATATAATATAGTTTAGGGAATTTGGATTTAAGCTTAGAATTTCCTAACCAAGTATCCTCCCAGAGTCTAAACTTATTTCCTGATCCAACTTCACATTGTGCTACCATATTGAACCAACAATCACTGTTACCTTCTTCACATACTTTGCTTAAATCTCTCCACCATATTGAATGAAACTATTTTGCATTCCTATTTTGGCTCAGATTCGAGTACGTCATATTTAGACATTAGGATATATTTCCATTTTTCATTAGTTTCATCCAACAATCTCCACTTTCATTTAGCAAATAAGGCCTTATTAAAGTGACCTATGTTCTCTATGACCATGCCTCCTTCATCCTTTGATCTACACAACTGCTCCCAACTAATCCAGGCTATTATATAGCTCTCACACCCCAACTCTAAAGATTTTTTCTATGTATTTTAGTGTTTTCTTGACATACGAATACATGTGCCTTAAAAAGAATATGAAATAAAGGAGAAAAACCCTAAGTATAGGTTTAATTAGACATAATCTTCCAGCCAAAGTGAGGTTCCTTCATTTCCACTTAGATAACTTGTTCCTAGTCTTGTCCAAAAGCAACAAAGCAATAATGATGTTTCCTAGGATTTCGACCAACCGATAAACCTAAATACTTGAAAGGAAGGGACACTTGAGAGCAATTGAACAGGAGAGAGAAGTTGTCCAGTGAGCCTTCGTCTACCCCTATGCCTCCTATCATTGATTTGGGAAAATTCACCCTTAACCCTGAAGCTAATTAAAAACATCTAAGAATGAATTTTATTGTGAATATACTTTCATAATTCGCTTTACAAATGAATAACGAGTCATCTACAAACCGCAAGAAATTAATTTCTACTTCATTCTTTCCTATCTTTACCCCTCTCAAAAGATTTAATTTTTTCGCTTGTCATACTAATCTCGTCATTCCCTCTACAACAAAGAGAAGGAAAAAGGGTGCCATAGGATCTCCTTGTCTTAACCCCCTTGATGGTTTGAACTTTGTGGTTGCACTTCTGTTAACTAGTACAAATACCGATGATGATTCTAGACATTCGTTTACCCACCCAATCCATTTGTCATCAAACCCTAGTCTAGTCATCATATAGAACAGGAAGTCCCATATATCTAAATCATAAGTCTTTTCAAAATCGCTAGGATGAACTTTGGTTTGAATTTTATGATTCTCATATCTTCTAGGAATGTTAACATAAAGTTTGACGTTCCCGAATGGTATTGAATTCCTTTGCCATCTGCATAGCATTCTTGACATAGAAGAATCTCACAAAACTGAATCTCCTTCTCTACCGATTTAGTTTCCTAGTAATGAACTTTTCATTCAGTCTCCATCTTTAAATTTTTTTTTAACATATCATATTCACCATAATTATTTAGTAAATTTAAAAAAAAAAAAACGTTATGTGATTCTGCCCATAAAATCCCGGGGAGGCCTATGATGGCCTCTCATTCTCTACCAAGTTATTGATTATAGTTTAATTGAATTTTAACATAAGAGTTTTAATATACTTTTAGTTAAGTTTATAGTTCTAAATTTTTTATTTGATTAAAATGTTTTAACATAGGTAAGCTTATACTTTTAGAACCTATTTAATTTGTCCAAAATAAATATCGTTCGTCATTTTGTTTTGTAGTAACAGTTATGATGAATCTCATGTATAAATTACCAGGAATCTGCAACCGTTTTGGATTTCGAAATGTGAACATGAAGAAATAGAATTTGTTGTGATGTTATGAACGTAATAGACACAGATTTTCTGTCACTCTTTTGTTTGGGTCCATTAATTGAGTGATGCAAAATTCTTGGTTGTTGGACAAATTCTTCCAACATAGGGTTAGATTGTGGATAGGGTTAGATTCTGGATTGTGAATTGTGGTTTGTGTGGTCTATATTTGAAACAATCTCTTCCAAATTCTAATTATTAATTTGTAATATTTCTCGACAATATAATTCGATCATTTTAATGATAAAATAATATTTAATTTAGTTAATATAATAATAAATTATTTTTTATTTAATAATATTAGTTTTTATTTAATAATATTTTTTTAGTATTGTAATATTAAAAGGTATTAAAATAGTACATTAATAAAAGGACAACGTTTTGTTCACACTACAATACATAACACTCTTCAACAACCGTTTATAATAATATTATAATATTTTTAATTAAAAATAATTAAAACATTAATTTATTTGTTTATTAAGTATTGGTTTACTGCTTTCAGTGTCAAGTATCAGGTCCTTAATAAAAGCAAAACAGTTGAGATCCTCATATTCATATTTTTATTATGTTAAGAGGGTAAATGTAACCATTTTTTGAGGGAAATTAATTTTGAAAATTAGTGATAAAATATTATATTTAATTAATAAAAATAAAATTATTTAAAATTTTAAAATAAAATAATAATATATTTAGTTGTTAAAGTGGAAAAAAATATTTGTGTCAAATATAATTACATTTTCTTAATACGGATGACAATGAATGTGTTTTATTTATTATAAAGGAAACACATAATAATAGTAATAATTAAATATGAATAATAAGTTTACCTCTTTGGCACAACTTACTACCATTATAATATATTAGTGAATGTTAGAAGTAAAGCCTCACTTTACAAGTAAATTGAACTACTAATATTTTTAAATAGGTTAACAAATTCTTTAAATAAGATTTTATTTTAAGAAAAGTCTAGTTTTTTGAAAATCAAATATGCTAACTTTAGTGTCTTATAATTTTGAAAAATATTAAAGATAGAAGGATTATAATAATATAAGAGACAATGAAGAAGAAAACACTAAGATTTATACTAATTTACTCTTTTACAAAAACAATATTTAAGGTAACCACACTATTCTCAATTTTTCAAAATTATTTATGTATTTTTAGAAAAAAAAAGTGCATTACTACAAGAAAATCATTAAATATAAACTAGTTTTAGAAACAAAATAATTAATTATTATATTAACTAAATTATATACTATTTTAGAAACTAAAAAAATTATTGATATTTAAATTAGTTTTTATTATTGATATTATTAATAAATAGTTTCTTGATTAGTGATGAATGAACTTTTGAAACAATTGTGTTTTAATTTTCAATTATGTATCAACTTTTAAACAATATGGTGTGCTTTAACTTTCAATGAATTAAATGAATACTGATAACTTTTATACATTATTTCATTTTATTAGTATTTTTTTTATTATTATTATTATGAACATATATTATGTGTAGTTTAATTGTACAAACTAGATTATAAAAAAGATTATGAAATTTGGAGGTTAAATTTTATTTATTTAGAATTAAAATTATGACAGTTAAAAACGTCACAAATTATCCTACATAATGATGTCAGAATTTTCTTCAATGAATTCAATTATGATAGTTATAACTAACACTATTTACATATAAAAATTACAACTTTAAACATAGTGTTAAAGTGACGGGGGTTGTGATGGGTAGCATGAAACCGACACATTAAACTTTGTGGCGACCAGTACTATGGCGGTTTGAAAAATCGCCACACGTGTATATTGTGACAGTTATAAACGTCACTTTATACAAAAATAACCGTCACAATATACAGTGTTTTTTTAGTGTCAAAAGTTGTTTACATTGACTACGAATAGCCAACAATGCCACCCAAGCTAAATCTAAATGAAATTTGAATATTTTCTTAAAGAAATAAAAATCTATCCTAGGGTTTGGAGTAGTTGGATAAAATTAAAAATTCTTCCAGGAACAAAGTTTGAGGACATATGTTTCTCGTGTTTGGCTATGCTTCCCATGATCCCTTTACATGTTCCTTACCTTTCTTTTGACTTTTATTGACCTATATGCACTTGCCTAGGGCTGAAAGCAAATTATTAGTTTCAAAAATTATCAAAATATTATTCTATTTTGAAAACATTTATTTACTTATAACTATTTTATATTCTTCCTTATTCATGTCAGTTGCCACACTAATCTCCTTTATTCTAGAACTTCTATAACTTAAGCAATGCCTAGTCCCTCAAGTGATGGAAAACTAGTGTTATGATGAGGCTATGAAATATCTTTTAGGATGAACAAGGAGTCTCGTCACTTAAGTGTTATAGTGTCACTTAAATTATATAAATTATCTATAAAGTGACATACCATAACATTTGTAGCTTGAGTAAGAAAAAGTTAATAAAATTTTCATTGTTTTAATAATGGATGTTGTTCAAGCTATAATTACACACTCAAACAACTTTCAATACATTTTCCTTTTCGCGTATATATATATATATATATATATATATATATATATATATATATATATATTATATAAATTTTTT
>Ga0123342_1004989_pt1 | contig 19707 bp, 16 predicted proteins | sample Turbeawhitnodule_FD_89960 | JGI IMG/M metagenome (GOLD analysis project Ga0123342, IMG submission 89960) | Root nodule microbial communities of legume samples collected from Mexico - Turtle bean Mexico white nodule | ecosystem: Host-associated > Plants > Roots > Nodule | place: Mexico: Nepantla... | reverse complement strand
TGCTTGTTCTTATCACATGGCCAGTGGTTATGAGGTGAGTTACTCAGCAAAAAGCCCACTCTTAGACAACCTCTAAGCACTACCTAAGACACACTTAAAGCAAAGCAAAATACAAATGAAAAGAACATATAGGTCTTCATCAAACACTACATATAAGCCTTCATCAAACACAATCTTGAAGGGGCAGCAACCATCTTCAACATTCCGAAAGGTATCAACTAATATTCTGTTTGTTGAATCTTTGAGATATAGATCCATTGGTGGTCTATATGATTGTTGTATACTAGTATTACAACGAAATTGAATTTTTCTTCTTGTGGTTGATACATGAGTTTTGTATATCTATGTTTGTATATGAATTTCAACATCTAATTGTTTTTTTTTACTTACACTTGTGTATGTTTGAATTTAATTTCTTCTTGTTGTATACTATTTATATGAGCAAATACGGGTGCAAGTATCGAGACATGTGGAAGCCTATAGGCATTTTATTTAGCATAGTCTTCTAAATATTTTGTATTTATATTAGTTTTAAGTATGTGCCATAAAGATATTTTAAAATAACATATGTCTTGTATAAACTCTTTGTTGGATTTACATGTTTGATGGTATATATTTGGGGTACAGTTATAATTAACTTACATAAAAAAAAATAACAAAAAGTTATATACTTATATATAAAATTTCATATTTAGTAACTAATAATAAAAAATATATCATTAATTTAGTTTTATTTGGATTTATTGGATTTTTAAATCATAAATTAGATCATCAAGCCATACTAAATTTAATTCTTTTAGTTCTTATTAAATTTAAGTAAACTAAAAATATAAACCTTTGATTATCACGTGGTGTTGATACAAATTGCAACACTCTTAGCTAAACTAATGTCCCGTTTTAATTTCTAAAGCCGTTGTTATGCATACTAATTAACATACGTTATCATTGATCTAGATTCAGTGTACATATCTTTATACCTTTATATATATTATAGTTATATACTAGCTTGAAATAGAAGCACTATAGTACATGTACATATGTGTCTTTACTTTTTAAATATTTTTTAAAAGTTTACTATGTTCTCTTTGTTATAGATATTATTACATTATAAGTTTATAATAATTGTAATTTTATTAAATTAATATATGATGTAAATTTATAAATGTCACAAGTTTTACTATACATATAAAAATGAAAAAACTAATTTAAAATTTGATACTCTTATAATCTTCTAACAATAAATTCTTTGTTAAATAGGAGACTGTTCTCGCCTGTTGACTCAGGTGTCAAGCTCCACCTCCGATTTGTCTCCTTTGAAATCTGTTTTACGTCTTCTTGTGGCACTGGAACGCGACTCCGTTGAAACAGAGGGGTTCTACCTGTGGATCACTCTCTGATGATCAAGTAAGTGAGAGCTTACTAATATTACAGAAGAATTCAGTTTCAGTCTCAGAAACAACGTACCTTTACCTGGGGTCTCAAGCCTTATATACCAATACGTAAACAATGTACCGAGAATGGTCACCTTATTTGCCAATAGGTAAACAATTCGTGCACAAAGTGCCTGCTCGGATAATTTCACCGAGACAGGTCACCTTACCTGGCATTAAACAATTAGTTATACACACATGGTGCCTACTCGGATAGTCTCACCGAGGCAGGCCGTGTTTTCGTGTGTTATCAAATAAACAAATCTAATGCACCAACTTTCAAGAACAATTATTCATTGGGTGACCTCGTTAATAAACCCTCGTAAGGAAAAAAGAGTGTCCCCTTAAATATTACATCATTTAGAATGAAAGCATTAACAAAATATCTTAACTGAAATAAAATTTGACATTCACTCCATTCCATGTTCAATATATAGCTCCCCCCTCGAGGGTTTCAAGCCTCTAAGCTCCGTTCCCAAGCGCCTCAACTACGCGGAATGGGCCAGTCCACTTTGGAGACAACTTATTCTCCAACTGATAGGGGTGAGCCTTTCGCATCACCAAGTCGGAAACCCGGAACTGACGCGGCTTCAACTTAGTCTTTTGTCTCAGCTCTACCTTTTTCTTCAAAGCCTCTGAATTCATGTGAGCTTGTTAGCGCACTTCGTCTAGCAGATCCAAGTTCACCTTCCTTCCTTCGTTAGATTCTTCAATAGCAAAGTTCTGGAATCGAGGAGAGCTCTCTTGGATCTCTACTAGTATCATGGCGTCTGACCCATATACCAAACTGAAGGGCATCTCCTTAGTTGTTGACTGAGGAGCAGTGTGATAAGCCCACAAAATTCGAGGAACTTCTTCCAACCAAGTTCCCTTGGCCTTCTCTAGTCTCCTCTTCAATCCTCTGATATTGGCAGACTCAACCTAGCCATTCGTTTGAGGGTGTTCCACCAAGGCAAATATCTATTTTATGCCGAGCTTCGAGCATAACTTGCACAACTGCTGACTTGCGAATTGGGTTCTGTTGTCGGACACCAAGAGTCTAAGGATCCCAAAACAACATACAATGTTCTTCCACACAAAATGATGCACCTTGTGAGCAGTTATTTGTGCGATTGGCTTGGCTTCGATCCACTTCGTGAAGTACTCAATGGCTACTATGAGATACTTCATCTGACGAATTGCAAAAGGAAAAGGACCCAAGATGTCTATCCCCAAGAGCTGGTGCGTGATGCTAATCAGGATGCTTCTAACACTGCTCGCATCGTTGTGCATACTTCACGCAATCCTCCTTCATAGTCGGCCAATAATACCCAGCTCGGATGACCTTCAAAGAGAGAGTTCTTCCCCCGACATGAATTTTGCAAATGCCTTTGTGGAGCTCCCCCATGATGCGGGTACACTGATCCCCACTTGCGCAAGTGAGGATTGGGTGGGTATAACCATGACAGAACAACTTACCATCTACGAGGGTATACTTTCCCACATTCCTCTTAACCGTCTTTACCTTCGTAGGCTCTGTAGGAAGCAAACCATTAGCTAAGTAACGTTAGTATGGAGTTACCCATGTCTCTACAATGTTGACCTGCAGAACCTCTAGAGATTCATCTCCCAATAACCCATAGGTGGTTATCCTAGGAACTTTCAAGGCCTCATCCCTTGTTTTGAGATTAACCCTAAGATTTCCACATGACGAATCTTGGCTAGCTCCCCTTCTGCGGTCCTGGGTGACTTCAGGATCTCTTGAATGACTGACAACTGCCGACCTTCCTTCCCTGAGCTCGCTAGTTTGGGCAACAAGTCTGCTCGGGAGTTATGTTCTCTTGGGACATACACTAGCTTGAACATGGAGAAAACTGCTTTCAAAAGCATAACATACCTGAGGTACGAGGCTAATTGCGGATCCTTAGCCTAGTACTCTCATATGACCTACCCAGTAACCAACAACAAGTTGCTCTTCACCAATAAACTTCGAGCACCCAACTCCTCTACCATGGAATTAGCATACATCTGGCCCTTGATAGGCCCCGGGGATTCATACTGCACATCAAACTCAGACAACTCAACTGCCCAACGAACCATCCGACTTGCTATGCCGGGCTTCTGAAGGACCTTACAGATGGGCAGATAAGCCATCACGATCACAGTAAAGCTCTGGAAGTAATGGCGGAGTCGCTGAGCTGTGAATTCCACCACTAAAGCGGCCTTCTCAATGGCTTGGTACCACATTTCTGGCCCTTGCAGCACCTTGCTCACAAAGTAAATCGGCTTTTGGGCACTATCTTGCTCATGCACAATGACCGAGCTGATTGCTTGATTTGTGACAACAAAATAAATACGAATGCGAGTACCTGGCTACGACTTACAAAGAACAGGAGGGTTGGCCAAGTACTCTTTTAGCCTGGTGAAGGCCTCTTCACACTCACTAGTCCACACAAACCGGTTATTCTTCTTCAAGCACTGAAAATATGGATACCCCTCGTCTCCACTAGATACCAAGAATCGAGACAGGGCAGCCATACGTCCAGTTAACTCCTGGACTTCCTTCACATTGACATGGCTCCTCATCCCTATGATTGCAACACATTTGTCGGGGTTCACCTCTGTACCCCTTTCAGTGAGCAAAAACCCAAGGAACTTCCCAACTTCCACCTCGAACACACACTTCTCTAGGTTTAGCTTCAAATTGTACTTAGCTATTGTTGCGAATCGCTCCTCTAAATTAGCAATGTGCTGATCTTTCTCATTTGATGTGACGACCATGTCATCTACATACTCCTACACGTTTCGACCAATCATTGGGCGAGAATCCTGTCCATCAACCTCTAGTAAGTGACACCAATGTTCTTAAGGCCATAGGGCATGACCTTATAATAGTAGCTGGCGAACTCGGCCATGAAGGCAGTCTTACTCTCGTCTCTGGGGTGCATACAAATTTGGTTGTACCCCGAGAACGCGTCCAAGAAGCTTAACAGTCGACAACCCGAGGCGTTGTCCATCAAGGAATCTATACTTGGGAGTGGGTAAGAATCCTTGGGACAGGCCTTGTTCAGGTCCGTAAAGTCGGCGCACATCCTCCACTTCCCATTGGCTTTTTGTACTAACACCACATTCGCCAACCACTCAGGGTATTGGATTTCCCTTATGTGGTCAGCATTCAGAAGCTTCTGAGTTTCTTCTCTGATGATTAGGCGCCTTTTCTTCATTGAACTTTCTCCTCCTCTGGACTACCGACCTAACCTTCTCATCCATAGTAAGCCTATGGCATAGAAAATTTGGGTCTATCCCAGGCATGTCCGCGGATGACCAAGCGAAAGCATCTATGTGCTTCGATATCACCTCGGCTATCTTGTCCTGCAACTCTTGACATATCAACATGTTCCAACTTGCATAATCTCTTCTAGCTCTCCCACCTGAACAGTGATTGAGTACGTTCCCCTTTTACTTTTCAAACTACTCTCGTAGCACTTCCTTGCCGTCTTCTGATCATACTTGATGGTGATCACTCCTCCATCAAAGGAAGGCAACTTCATCTTCATGTGCCTCATCGAGGACACCGCACCGAACCTGTTCAAAGAAGGTCTCTCCAAAAGCAAATTATAAGCTGAAGAGGCATTAACCACAATGTACCTGACGTTAATCGTCTGAGTTGAGGTGTCATCAGAAAAAGTCGTCCTCAACTCGATGTATCCCCGCACTTACACCTGATCTCCCGCAAAGCCAAACAAGCAACCATCGTACAACTTCACCTGGTCGAGGGATAAGTCAAATTGTTGAATGTTGACCAGAACATCACATCAGCTGAGCTCCCTTGGTTAATGAGAACTCGGTGTACCTTCCTTCCCATGGTGACAATAGATATCACCACTGGATCATCCTCATGAGGGACCACGTCCTCCAGGCCAGAGCTCGTAAAACAAAGAGCAGACTCTGGTGGATGGTCAGGCCTCCTTGTCGCCACGGTCATCACTACTCTCGCGTATCGCTTATGCTTGGAAGCAGAGCTCCCTCCTCTAGAAAATCCTCCCGAGATGGTGTTCAGCTCCCCATGGACCGGTATCTCATATGCTTGGTCCCTCGGAGCAACCTCTCCCTTCGGCTCTTTCTGGTCCTCGTCCAGGTATTCCATCAAGAATCCGTTTTTCACCGAACCTGCCAATTGGTAACCCAGAGTTATACATCGCAAAACGTCATGCCCAAATCCCTTATGGAATTTGCACCAGGCCTTCTTTCGCTGCCCCAGATTCCTATCAAATTTCTGAAGGAACTTCAGCTTTTCCACGACCCCTGGTACGGTCAGCAACTCCTTGTAAGATATCCAAAACTTGGGTTGAAATGCCAAGTCCTCTCGGGCTTTCGCCCTGGGCACGCTCTTCCCGGTGGGGTATGGCGCGCGCCTTGAGTCCGTTCTCTTATCGGTTGAGGTTTCGTTGACCCTAAGAGGTCGAGACCGGCTCCTCTCCTTTGGCTTGGTTTGCCTTAGATACGAGCTGCTGTGTTTCACGGACACTGCCTCCTCTGCATTGATATAGGCGACAGCCTGCCGCCGTATTTTGGCGAATGTCTCTATTGGATTCCTGATCAATGAGTCGCTAAATGGTCCTGCCATGATCTGTTCGAAGTCGTTGACCATCATGACTTCGTCATGGGTCTGGAGCTTCACTGTAAATGCCTAAAACTTGTTTAAATAATTTTTTAGAGACTCGCCTTGTCTCTGATTCATATAAAATCGGAGGTTTGGCCTAGTTGACAGAGAATTGTTCCATGAACAGCTCGAAAAACTGGTCGAAAGAGGTGATGTGGCCATTAGGAAGCCCACTGAACCACTGCAGGGCTGTGAATGTACCCATGAACATCTTGCAATGGATAATATCTATCCCCCCAGAAATAATTATCTGACATTGAACGCCGTGAGATGGCTTTTAGGGTATTCTACCCTTGTGAAAACGATCTTAGGCGTGATGTAGTGTGGCGGCACAAGCGCGTCCATGATCGCTTGCAAGAAAGGCTTGGGACGATTTCTTAGGGGCGCATTCAAACCTCGCTATCCTGCTCGGCTTTAAGTTCTTGTTGGATCCGCTCTTGCTTTGCCTGTACTGCTCGTTGGCTTCTTGGAGAGCTCTCACGGTGTCCCTGAGTTGTTGTAAGGTGGGGGCGTCGTTCCCTTCAGACCCCAGTGGTCCTGGCCTAGTGTTCCTCATATTGTTGGAAAATTCAAACACAACTGTGGATGGGATCAAGTTTTATCAGGCCCCGCGGTGGGCATTAAATGTTTTCGCCGGTTGACTTTCTCGCCAGTTGACTCTGGTGGCACCTCCGATCTGTCTCCTCTGGAATTTGTTCTATGTCTTCTCGTGGTACTAGAACTTTGTTGAAATAGAGGGGGCTCTATCTGTTGATCACACTCCTACGATCAAGTCAGTGAAAGCTTACTAAAATTAAAGAATTATTTAGTTTCAGTCTTAGAAACAACGTACCTTTACCTGGGGTCTCAAGCCCCTTTTATAGCTTATCTCTTGTAACAACTTTCTCTTATGAGAATATAATCTCAACCGAAAGCATACATAACAGAAAAACATTCTGTTTATGGAACATAATAGAAACTTATCTCTACTGGAAGCATAAAATAATAACAGAAAAATCACCTGCCAAAGGGCATCACCTCAGGCACTAACAGCAGGAAAATACTTTGTTTACATGGACACCCCTACTCACGGTGCATCGTTATCTTTTCAATATGCATGCAACCTAACCACCACGTGCTCTAAAACTCACACTTAGGTTAAAATATATTCTTCTAATAACCTTATATTAGCATATAATAAACATATTATCTTAATCATTATTTATCGGACTTATTAATATAAATGGGCCAAAAACTCATGATCCACTCCACGGACCCAACAACCGAGCTGACCTGTCCACATCTATGCACTGAGCTCCGAACATTGAGAACTGAGCACTCTGTCCAATACAGAGACCAAACAAAACATAGTTCCTATAGGTCTATTTCAATTTACCTACAATTTATAAGAAGTAAAACTTTTGTTAAAGAATTTATTTATTAAATTATAACAATAATTGAGTATATTCTTTCTTTAAAGGATAAATTATATATATTAAAAAGTAAAATTATTATTATTATTATATATAACCGTCATTTTTATAAAGGGAAGTTTTTAATTATTTTAAAATAAAATAAAAATAATTATTTATTTTATGAAATAAATGAATATTTTTTTAAATATGAATAATTACACTTTTTTCTTTTGACAAAAACTAGTATTATCATAATAACTATTAAAATAAAAATATATGATTTAAATTATAAAAATATTATTAAAGATTATAATAATAATAATAATTTTTTTTTTAAATTTTGTTGTATGTAATTTTTTATTGTGTATTATTTGAATTTTAAAAATTAATTATTTGAAGGGTAAAATTGTAAGAAATTGAATTCTTCTATATATTTTCAAATTCAAAAATTCTGTAATTTTTTTAAAGTGCAAATTTTTAATTTTTAAAAAATAATTATTAAATTTGTTATGTTTTAATATAATAAAGATCAAATTGGAAAATAAAATGTGCACTGCAAAAAAATCCATTTCTATATTGTTATATAATAATAATAATAATAATAATAATAATAATAATAATAATAATAATTGAATATTTTGATATTTATTTAAGGTTCCCCTTTACTAAGTTTGGATAAATCAAACAATGTTATAGTTAATGTTTATTTATATTTTTTAACATTGAATTACACATTTTAATATTATATATATATATAATGGTTATTATAGTAAATTTAAATAGCTGGAGGGTTTTCTTGTATCCTTCCAAATTTCTTACCCACCGTCAGAAAATAATGAATAAATATAGAATCAAGTGGCGAAGAGAGACACCAAAAGTAGAAATAATAAATGGATCTTGTACTAAGAAAAAGACACTTACAAAGAAGAAAGAAGACTCAATGAAACCCATAAGTGTGTGTAGACATGCATGGAGGTGAGAAAATGAAACTTAAAGGGAAAAGGAGACACACTTATATCGAAAACAAAGACAAGGGACATTCTGCACTCAAACATTAATAATAGACAATTCATGATGTCTCCTCTCCTTTGCCATCCATTGGATTTTTATCTCTCATCACATTGTTTTGTACATATTCACATATGTAATTAATACCCAATATTTATGTTATTTCCACAATAAATTTTACAACTAAAGAGAGACAAAAGAAGAGTAAAAGATTAAGTCAAAAGAAAAAAATGTATGATATGAAATAAAGAAACAGAAAGAAAATATTATTGTGTAAATTACTGAATCAAGAATGTCAACAATTAATTATCACATAACAACGTCAACAAAGGACACTATTAAAGTGAGTGAAGTTTACTCTAATATAGTACACTAAATCAAATAGAAAACATTAATTTAGTTAAGCGCAGGACACTAATGTGATATTAAAAATTAAAAAAATAAAACATAATACGTAAGTGATTAGTGTCGATTAGTGGATATTAAAATAATACTTTATATTAATTAATATAAACATAGCATAGTCTTAACCGACACAAAAATTAATTTATAAAAAAAATGTAAAAAAAAAGTTATAAATGAGCTTAGCCTATGTAAAAATAATAATTTTTTTAATATATTAACATCGACTTTTCTCATTTTTCTTGAGCTCCTCACTTTCTCAGTTCATGTTTCTTTTTTTTTAAACAAATCTTGAGTTATTAATTTCCCCTTTTCTCTTTAATATGCAGTTGCCTTTCATTTCAAGAAAGATTATTTTAAGAAAAATAATGTTTGAAACCTAGTGTTTATATTGATGAGTAGTGCATCGACAAATCCTAAATCTAATGTAGTGAACGTGTTTAAAATTAGTCTCCGATTCAAAGCCTCAATCTTGAAGTGGAAGAAGAGACATGGTGGTGAAGAGGAAGAGAAGAAGGACCCTTTACCAATTGTCCGAAAAGTGAGTTATGGATTGAGTTTTATACTTTTATAGGATTTTGTGTATTTTGTGGATTTGTTTGATGTTGAAATTGGTGATAAAAATGGTTTGTCAATGTTACATTAGAAAGACCCTAGGGTTCCATTTTGGTTGGGCTCGCATTAGACGCCCGCGTTAGACACTTGGTCATATGGCATAGAAGGTCACGCTAGATGTCAACACTAGATAATGCTTGTTCTTCCCAAGGGTGTTTCTCCTTATTATGATCGTGTAGATGTTAGCATTTAGAAAGTTTTGTATATTCGATTAAGTTGATAATGCATTTAACTTGTCATTACAAATGTTTTTTTTACTCTGGTTTGTCCCTGTTGTTTTTATTCTATTAGTATGAGAAGGCTTAGAGTGCTGATCTTGTTTTGAACTTATATGAAATGGAATGTTGTCACATAAATCACTATAGGGAAGTTATTGATAGTACTGATTTTCTTCCAAGATGAGTTGAATCCTCTGCCTTTGTAAATGAGCCACACCCAAACCTGACTGAGGTGGCTTCTTTCAACCTCTCTCATTTTTCCTCTTGTTCATGCTTTTGGTTCTTACATGTTTATCATTTCCTTCTTCCTCATGGAAGATAGGATTTAGGGTTTAGGGATGTGCTCAAAAGCCATGGTAAGTGTTTGAAGAAAGAAAAAAACTCAATGCAACGGAAGAAAGAATTTGTTTCATAAATGCTTTAGACTTTAAGGAGTGGCGATATATATAGATAGAGGAAAACAAAGAGAGAGAGTTCAGTGAAAACAAAGCAGAAAATGGTTGTGTGATAAATGTTGAAAGGATAATGGTTATACGCGTGTTTGCTGGTTTTGGCTCTTGTATTTGGTTTTCTAAATGTCTTTTTTGTTTTTGTTTTTGCTAGTTCCACTCTCATATGTTCTTATTTGTTCCAAATTAGAATATCCTTTTGGTCTTGGTTTTAGACGTTTTCATGTTAATTAAGTAAGGTTTTTAGGAAAATAAAGATAGTACTCATGTCATCATTATAAGTTTATATGGGTGTAAGTGAAAATGAATATAGTAAACAGGTCTTTTGGCAATGAAATGGAGTAACATTTGACCATGACTTATGAGACTATTGATGTCGTTCAAGCTCTTGGTTGGAAGAATGAATGGAGAAATGTAGCCGAATGGATTGAATATGGTGGCACCGATTGGCAAAGAGGTGTTAAGTTTCGGTGGTGTGATGGTGCAATGAAGGAGAAGAAGGTTTGACCAACTTTCCTAAGTTCACTGGGTCAAAAGAGACTCACTAGCAAGAGAGAGATTTGAGAGAGAACGAGTTTAATTTTGAATACTTCATTCAATAATGTGAAATTCTCTAGATATGTATGAATCTTAGGTTTTTTGTAGATGAAGGTGACTTGTTCCTTAAGCTACCATAACTCGTGTTAAGTAGACTTAACTATGGTGAGTATGGTGACTTAAGGAAGCTATATGCACTCTTCTAAGGTGCTCTAGAAGCCCTTACTTGTGTGACAAGTTAGGGTTTCTAGAATATCCCTACTTTATATATAAAATACTCCAAGTGAAATATAAATTCTATACAAGTTATTTCTACTTATTGACACTAGTACAAAATATCAAAACCATGACCCATATAAAGGTGGTTAGTAGAAAACTGTGATAAAAAAAGAGACAGTGACAATTTTGTAATTATATTGTGTTTTTAATGACGGTTCTAAGGGGAACTGACGTTAAACATTGTTACATATAAAGACGGTTCTGGAAAGAATCGTTGTTAAAAACTGTTCTAGGAGAGATATAAAGACGATTCTGGGAGGAACCGTCATTAAAAGGTGTAAATGTTTTTCGAAAAAGTATTGTGCCACGTGCGTCTCCCTCTCTTATTTTGTCCCGCGCTCATTCTTCTCAATATCACTTCTCTCACTCTAACTCTCAAACATTCGTCTCTCTGCCACCACACTCCAGCCGCGACCTCCACCACACCACGAAACCGCCACCATGCAACTGACTGTCGTGCAACCTTCATCACTCTAGTCACGCGACACCGCAACCTTTGTTGAACTTGAAACTTTGATGTCTCCAAATCCATGAAGATTGCTTATGGGCATGAGTTCTGGGTAGATTAGAATTTGTTAATCCACTTTTAGCTTAATCCAAAATTGAATCAAACAAGTTCTTTTAAAGAAAAGTGTTTTTCAAAGAAAGTGAAAAACAACCTGTGCATTTGTCGTTTCAATCGGTTGTTTAAAACTTGGAGGTTTTGGAAAAGATTTGAAAAAGCTGAAATTGGCTAACCTCACAGTCAAAGCCAATTCAATCGATTGATTCGTACTTTCAATCGATTGTTTTTAAAAACTTAACAGAATTAGTTAAATCTGTTTTTGCTTGATTCAAATCTGTTTTGGTCCATGATTGAAAGACTAAAACGACTAATTTTTAAGCTATATAAATGGTTTTTAAATCTCTAATAAGAGAAAGAGATCAAATTACAAAAGATCAAAAGGTTTTTCAAAGATTGCAAGATTGCTTAAAGCTTTGCATTGGTTAAGAGTGGAATAGGATCTGCTGTATTTGTTTTGTATCAGGTGCAATCCTTCCTATTATTTGTTGTTCTTTAATTTATATTTGTAAAAGTGTAAGATACTAGTGTCTACAGTCAGAGGGTGTTCTGATCTGTAGTGGTTGTGTTTCAAAGAGGGTGAGTGTTCTTGAAGGGTTCAAGATCACCTCTTTAGTGTTTGTGTTGTGTAATCTGTGTTTGATTGCTTAGTGAAATACCTAGGGGTTTTTGGGGGCTGAATGTAGCTCAGGTTAAGAGTGAACCAGTATAATCCTTGTGTGTTGAATATCTCTATCCCTCACTGCTATTAAAATTGTTTGATCTGTGATTTTACAAAGTGCTGATAAACAATAGGTTGATTCATATAAACAACCAATTGATTTTCTAGAATCAAATTAAAACAGTTTTGTTGTTTGGCTGATCTAATTGCTTCTTTTGTGATTCTGCATTAATATTCATTTTTTACCAGAATTTTCGAAAATCTTTCATTAAACAATTCTAACAACCTTCACCTTCACTCCAGCCGCGCGACACCACAACCTTCACCCTCATTCTCGCCACGCAACACTGCAACCTTCACCCTCACTCCAGCCACGCGACACCGTAACCTTCACCCTCACTTCAGCTACATGACACCGCGACCTCCTCCACACCGCAAAATTGTCGCGCAACCTCCATCACTCCAGCCGCGCGACCCGGCCTTGCCACACCGCACCGGAAAAGTGCCAGCTCGCATTACACCGCAACCTTCACCCTTAGCCCCAGTCGCACCACACCAAAAATGCACCAGTTCCGTCGTCCAGCTCTTTGCGACACTGCCCCAACCCTGACCTCTACGCCCAGCCCCCCCTCCCCCCCCTCCCCACCAGAGTTGCTCCCTCCGTTTTCGCACTAGCTTTTTATTTTTGAATTTAGTATGTCGTTATATATTCTTGATTTATAACTACACCCAAATTAACGACAGTTTTAGAACCGTCTTTAAATTCTCTTTTTAACTGTCGTTAATGTTAAGATTCTACCATGAATTATGAGACTGTCTGATGTAGTTTAAGCTCTTGGTTGGAAGAATGAATGGAGAAATGTAGCGGAATGGATTGAAGATGGTGGCATCGATTGGCAAAGAGGTGCTAGGTTTTGGTGGTGTGATGGTGCAATGAAGGGGAAGGGGGCTTGGCCAACCTTCCTAAGTTCACTACGCCAAAAGAGGCTCACTAGCAAGAGAGATTTGGGAGAGAATGAGTTTCAATTTTGACTACTTCATTCAATAATGTGCAATTCTCTATACATGTATCAATCTTAGGTTTTTTATAGATGAAGGTGACTTGTTCCTTGAGCTACCATAACTATGGTTAAGTAGACTTAACTATAGTGAGTATGGTGGCTTAAGGAAGCCGTATGCACTCTTCTAAGGTGCTTTAGAAGGCCTTACTAGTGTGACAAGTTAGGGTTTCTAGAATATCCTCAATTTATCTATAAAATACTCTAAGAGAAATATAAATCCTATACAAGTTATTTCTACTTATTGATACAAATAGTTCATCTATCTTTTATTCTTCTGTATTGATGGCTTTGGATGGTCCTCCATCACTGTTGATACAACCCAAGTAGCTACGAAGATGACCAAGGAAGCAAAAGACAAAGCACATGGTGAACTATCATCTCAATAACCTATTCATATGCCCACCAAGGATCACATGGACCTCACCAGAGGAGCTGAGCATAAAGCATCACATTAACTATTCTTCCTTTTGGTGTTTTTATAAGGTACCTTTAGCATAATATGGGGTGTGGGTAGCATTTTAGCTTGTTCCTAGCCCTTTTGGAAGACATTTTGACCTAGTTTATAGAAGGATAAGCCTAGGATGTGGGTTTGACTGTCAAACCCTAAGGCTGCCAATTTTTTCCCTTTTCCCATCCTATCCCTTTAGCTTGTTCTCCAAGACTCCTTCACCTATAAATAGGAGGCCTATCTAGTGTATTTTACAAGTTGAATGAAATAGAGAAAAGTTACTCTGCAAATCATCAATTGTGCTTATGAAATAGGCGCTTGCAACGATAGCTTTTTTGTTGTCATTTGGAAATGAGAAAAGTTTGAACCCATGTGGTGCCTATACTCGGTCTCTAATGTTAGATGTTAGAATATCATTGAAGTTCTTAATTCTTATATTCGCTCATTTATTCCTAAATAGGATTCAAGAATACCTATTAATTTGTATTTCAATGATATAATATTTGGCTTCTCATTATTTTCAATTAGTTATATTTTTGTAGTTTTGTAGGAATCCAATTTTATTAGACACTATCAATCTAATTTATCTTACTTCCATATCTTAATTTGATATTTCTGTGATTGCATAATCACCCTAATTCAGTTTCTTCTGGTATATATAAAAAAATATATTACTAATATAAGTAAATTATACACTACAATAAAATCATATAACATAAACCAATTTCAGAGAAAAAAAATAATTAGTTACTGAAGAAATTAGATACTATTTTAGAGATTAAAAAATTATTGGTATCTAAAATAGTTTTTATTATAAATAAAATTTATAAACTAATTTTTAAATTTGGTATCTAATTTAGGTGGGTGGTTAAAATCTTGGTAACTAATTAAATAACAATTTAAAAACCAGTTTACAAATTTTATTAATAATAGAAACTACTTTAGATATTAATTTTTTTAGCCTCTAAAATATTATTTAATTTAGTTAATATAGTAACTAATTATTTAATGACCTTTTAGTGATATAAGGTTAAATAAATAAGAAAATGTAGATATTAATTTACAAATAGTTTTTGTATAATTTTTAATTTTTATGTAAATTAATTTAATCTTATGAAACCCTAATTTTTTTATTTTATTTTTAAAAATATTCATACATAAACTTTTTTTCTAAATTGTTTTAGTCTTTTAAAAGTTATTGTGTTGTAGTCTTATCTTTTACCCTTTTTTGTCATTTTTACAAGAATCTGATTAGGAAAACCTCTTGCAATTTCAACTCTATGTTTTACACAAATAAATAACCTAAAAAATTAATATAATAATATTTATTAATAAATTTTTATGTCAATTATTATACAATTAAATTTGAGTAATTATTTTTAAAGTTAAAATATTTTTTCAATTCTTGTTCAAAATATAAATTATACCGAACAAGTCAGTCACTCGACCTCGGTGACCGAGTGGCCTTGTCAAAATGCACTTCAAGGCATTTAATAAATTATAGCACCGATAGTTATTAGAGTTCTTTGTGAGTCATGATCATGTCCCAGATTATGTGAGAAATATCTTCGAGAAATCAGTATTAACTAGAAGATATTAAAGATATCCTTCATATATACCAACATACCTATATACCAATATATCTCCCTATAAATCAAGGATCACGGTACACATCAGTGGACAACTGATATTCATCCCATCACAACAAGGGTCCATGACAAACACTATAAATAAACCCTTTGATGAGGTGAAAGGTACACTTTAATCCGTTTACAAATATACACTTTGTGTAGGTACTCTCTAGACCCACTTTGCCTATACAGGTACAATTGGTGTCCACTGTGGGGTCAAGATAACATTCAATTTCAGTTTAGCGACAATGCGATCGGATCACTGAAGAGCAGATTGCCATAATTCAAACACTTCGAACACAAATGGAGATGTGTCAAAAGGGCATCAAAGATCAGCGAATGAATGAAAAGGAGGTGCGCCTTCTCAAAGAGAAGAACAAAGAGTTGAAAGAACGCCTCAACATAACCGAACGAGAAGAACAATCTCTGTCGCGTAATCACACTTACAACCAGGAGAGGACAACAACGACTCAAACGCACACTCAATAGGGGTATCGACAAACTTAGAAGCCCCACATGGCCAATGATGATGAAGACTCAAAAGGACATCCTTTTGCCGACGAGACCATGGAGGAAAAACTCCCCTCCAAATGAAAAGGACTCAACATCAAACTCTATGATGGTTCCATAGATCCAAATGAGCACCTGAACATTTACAAAACGCAGATGAATCTCTACACCACAAACAAGACGGTGTGGTGAAAGGTTTTCTCCAAGAGGGGCCACTTAATTGGTTTTTAATTTTAATTAAAATTATTAATTGTAGAGTAAATGGTATAAAAACTTTTAATTACCGTAGCTAACGTTTAAAAATATTATAAGAATATATATAAAAATTTACGTCTATAATAGAAAGTTCTAATTATAGTAAACGTTTAAAAATATTATAATAGCAATTTTCTTGTTTCGAAAATGGTTAATATTTACATTCATAGGAGAATAACTATAATTGATACGGGAATAATATAACTGTAAAGTGAGTTATATTTGTCAAAGGACTTGGTTGAAGTTATGATAAAAATTGGTACCAATATATGTGGTTTGAATTGATTTTGAGAAATATGTTGTTATCCAATACGGTAGTAACTGATATAATAATGATGGAACAACCTACATTTAACGTTATGTATTTCTACAACTTGTACATTAAGTTATAATATTGAGTTCACTTTAATTGTTCAAATATTTTAATTAAGAATACAAGAAACAAACATCTCTTAGGTGAATTGAAGTTGAATCCTGGTTAGTCTTTGAAATGGTTTAGAACAACTCAAATTATCAAATTATATATGTTCTCTACTTTTATGATATGTAAACAATTTTGTAGGTTTAAACATTTATTTTAATAAGTAGGTGAGATGTTGCTGTACTGGTATAAATACAAACAAGAAATATGAAGTTTTATTGATAAGTTAAAAATTAATGGGTGGTATTTTTTTAGTCGGTTTTATTTATTTCATTATAGTTGTAATTAGATGTAGTTAACATGATATTGTTAATGATGTGAGTTGATTTTTAAATGTTTTCATTTAGGTGACACTGTACTTTAAGATTGAGATTTTAGGAGTTAATGGTGGTGATCTTAGGAAAATTCTTACTGGACACTAACTCAACCAAGTGGTTAAGTAGGTGTGAAGGTGCATTTCACAAAGACAAAGATAAAAGACATTGTATGGTGAACATGTATGCAATTGCCGAAGTAAAGAAGAAAAACTAGGAAACATTAATGGAAAGTTAACATGAAGGAAATGGAAGAGGAAACTTATGGAGATGGTGGTGGGTGGTCACACCACTTGGTAGGTGAAAACCTAAACTTTGATAACCACATGATGTGAGTTGATTTTAAGAGTTTTCATATAGGAGACACTTTAGTTTTAGGATTGAGATTTTTAGGCAATTATAAGTGAAAACCTAAGGAAAATTCCAACGGGACATTAACTTAACCAAGTGGTTAAGTAGATGTGAATGTTCATTTGACAAAGACAAAAGGAAAAGACAATTATAAAGTGAAAATGATGACAAAAATAGGTGCGGAATTTAAGCATGGAAAGCAAGAGTAAATGACAATAGCTGAATGAACATAAGGAAAGCAAACAAGAACATATTTATGAATTAAATGGAATGACAAATGGAAAGGAAAGATGAAGGAGTAAGGAAGCGTATGAGAATGGAGTTGAGAAAGTGAGCACGCCACTTGAAGGATGAATTTACTCCAAGATAAGTGTTGGAAGCCATCACTTGAGAGCTCTAAAAAACTCACAAGATAAGACTAAAGACTAAGAGGAACAAGCCTCACTAGCATCACACACAAAATTGTGCAGAGTAACTTTTCCTCTATTCAATTCAACTTGGAAATACAATGAGGGAGGCCTCCTACTTATAAGAGGAGGAGCCTTGGAGAACAAGTAGTGAGGGTAGGAAGGGAAAGGGAAATGTGGTGCAGCCTAGGTCATTGACTAAGGTCAATGCCGCGCGATCATCCTAGAATTCTAGAAGCTAGGTTAAGCTTCCTCCCTTACCAGGCTTCATGAGCTAAAAAATAGGCACACCCCCCCATTTGTACTAAACAACACCTACTCTACTAAACTTACAAATTGGGAAACCACTGATGCTCAACACCCAAAGTCTGTGCTTTGCTCCTACTAATCCTCTGAGGTATGATGGGTGCTAAGGTCATGGGTTGAGCCTGGTCAGTAGGTGCCCTCTCTCCTAGGTCCTCATCACGTACGTTAAATTGTACGGTGTTTCTTGTGTGGACGCCTAGGGGGTACAACGGTATGCCCAAAGGACTTCCAATAGTTCCTCGGTCCATCAGCCTTTCGCCTTGTCGAGTCACTTCTTCAGTTCGTTCAGGATCACCTTGTTTGCAGCCTCGGCCTGCCCATTGGTCTGGGGTGTCCACCCGAGGCTATTATTGAGTTGATACCGAGGTCCTCGTAGAAAGACTGGAGCCCTCGGTCGATGAACTATCGGTTGTTATCAGTTATCATTGTGTGCGGCACACCGAACCGATGCACAATACTTCGCCATAAAAAACTTTGCACATTCTTGGTGGATATGGATGTGAGTGGTTTGACCTCGATCCATTTGGTGAAATAGTCCACTCCGACTAGGAGGAATTTTGCATGACCCTTCCCCAGGGCAAAGGGACCAACGATGTCCATCCCTTAGATGGCGAACAACCATGGGGATGTCATACTATGTAGCGCTTCCAGCTTTAGGTGGTGCAGGGGACCGAACTCCTGACACTTTGTACATTTCTTCACAAACTTCGCGCAGTCTCCCTAGAGAGTCGGCTAGTAATAACCGACCCTGAGGAATTTGGCAGCCATCGCTCATGCATCCGAGTGGTTGCCGCATGTCCCCTTGTGGATTTCTTTGAGAACATACTCGGCTTGGTCCTTGGTGATGCATTTCAGCAACGACCTTGAGTAGCCCCTACGATAGAGATCTCGGTTCAACATGGTGTACCTTGAACACTGCTGCTTCATACCTTTCTCTTCTTTCGGCTTACACGTGTCGTGCTCAATGTATCAGTCGGTCAGGGTCATCCAGGTCTCGGCCTCGGCGCCGGTGACCGTTAGGCATTCAATTTGGGTCGCACTAGGCTGTCTTAGCCAGATTTGCGTGACAGACCTATGATGGCTCTTCTTCTTGGTCATTGACAGCCGAGACAACACATCAACCCTCTTGTTCTCTTGTCGGCGGGTGTGTTCCACCGTTACCTTCTGAAACCGAGCAATGTTGTTGCGGATAATATGGTAGTACCTTTAGAGCAAAGGCTCATTCACCTTGAACCCAAACTAGAGGGCTTGCTCCAAGAGCAGATCACCTTGTTCTTCGAGGATAACTCCTGCTTCACATGCGGTCTTGTTTGAGGAGTCGTCTGTTGAACCAAATGGTGTTCAAGCTTTGAAGAATCCAAATCCTTTGAAGGATGTTGAAGCCTCTGCTGTGCTTGATGTTGCTGTGCTGGTTTAGCTTAGTTCTGGCGTAGTTTGGATGTTGTAATCCAACCTTTGATTAAATCTAAAGCATAGGCATTCTCAAACTTTGTGAAAGTAAAATGTTTTCAAACTAAGTTAAAACAACCGATTGTTTTGTCGAAACAACCGATTGTTTATACTTAGGTGTTTTGAGAAAAAGATTGAAAACTGTTTTTAAAATAGTTGAATTGTAAAGAACCAAAACAACCGATTGATTCGTGGAAACAACGATTGTTTGTTTTCGGACCATAACAGAAAAACTGTTTTATCTTTGACTGAGCTTTAAATGTTTTAACTGCTTACGCTCCAGTCATTAAATGCTTTGACCAATCTTTAAATGCAATTTAAGAGTTTGTTAAGATTTGATAACAAACTACATCTTTG
>Ga0123342_1004988_pt1 | contig 19708 bp, 9 predicted proteins | sample Turbeawhitnodule_FD_89960 | JGI IMG/M metagenome (GOLD analysis project Ga0123342, IMG submission 89960) | Root nodule microbial communities of legume samples collected from Mexico - Turtle bean Mexico white nodule | ecosystem: Host-associated > Plants > Roots > Nodule | place: Mexico: Nepantla... | reverse complement strand
CTTACACCTTTTTATTACATCCACACCCCTATTCTACAAAAGAAATAAGAAGAGCCATCTTATTATACTCTTGTCCCAAAGCTCTTGCCATGCTCCTAGTAATTCGTTGGGCTTGGGCCCCTTATTGGGCTTGGGCTTCATGGGCTTGAGCATCCTCTACTTGGTTTCCATCAAAAGGAAAATCAAATTTTGAGAGTGTGCTAGCATTTCAAAGTTTTGTATTTGAAAAATCAAGTATTGGTTTTTATCCACAAAACAAGAACAGTGAAAGTTGAAAATTGTTTTCAACCTTTGCAGAAAAATAATCAGTTAACATAGCAGATTTGTATATAACACAATGTATGTGTCGGTCATGTGCGTCGCATAAGAGGAAGCATATTTTGCATCGCCTGGCCAACGCAAACTCCTACATATATTAAAAATATGAATTTGACTCAAGATATAATTAACAAATATTACATATAAATTCATACTTTTATAAATTCTTTCAATAATACATAAATCATTAAATTTAATAGATATTTAATTCACTATTTTCCTAATATTTTAAATATTTAATAAACTTAAATAAAACCTTAAAAAATAATTTAATTTATACAACAAAAGATTAATTTAATTTATACAACAAAAATAAATAAATAATTCAATTAAACTTTGGTTTGGAAAACCATTTATCCTTAATGTTGTTTTTATCTACTATTATCTAAAAGTAATCAATTTATTAATGTCTAAAAAATAACTCTTAGGTGCGATATTGAAAAAGAAAGGTTTCCTTTCCTATCAAAGTAAGTATAATCGTATGTGTGTTAGCATTTACTATACCCTTTTTAGCCTTTACAATCTATTTCTTAGTTCAACTCTTAACTTACTAAGTCCAATAAGAAAAAATAGTACATATGCTCCACCCAAAATGACAATGAGCTAGGGTTATGAACTTATAATGCAAAATCTGATGAACCTTCCATGTAATGATCAAGGTGACCCATGACTAAGTAAAACCAAGGTTTATGGGAATATTATTAATGAACCTCTCATATAATTATCGTCATATTTCGACAAATATATTATGAGAATCAATCTTATTAACGCACAATTAATATGTTTTCACATAATTTGATTTTAGGATACAATATCACGATTTCTTTAATTATACTGATTTTATCATATAATATCTTTGATAATATACATAATAGTTTGATTAATGCATTCATTTAATCATACAATATCCCTGATTATATTATCTAAATACTCTGATTACATTACAAAATACTTCGATTATACTTACATGATATTTAGATTTTATGACATAGTACTGTGATATGCCACTTTAAAAACCTGGAAAAGCTAGTGTCAAAGATCCAAGCCCATAAAAGTTTACAAATAGATGTACTCACAAGGAGTAGACTTAACTCATATTGGGCACAATACTTACTATATACATTGAGAACAACATCATTCCTTAGAAGTATCACAATGGACATCAAAGGGAATGTCTAGTTCAAAATAAATTGTTCCTTTATCCATTACAAAGATATTATGAGATTAAAATTTATTTAAGTTACCAATCAATGATTTTAACCTCACTTTTTTATTTTCTTAAGTTTACTTTCACATTTTGTAACAATAATTGTTTTTTATTTTTAAATACATCCATTAAATTTTACATTAATTACTTCATGTCAAATTTACATCCCTAAATTTATGCATATTTTATATAACATTTAAAACTATAAATACGTATTTTTTTATTTACTCAAATATTATTTTTCTACATTTTTCAATTCTTTCTAAAATTTTTATGATAATTTCTTTAAATGATTTTAATATTGAACACTTAATAAAATATATAAATTTAATTAAATAAATTATATACAAATTTAAATTTTACTTCAAAATAAATTATTCAAAACTAAAATATTTATTACAGTATTAAAAATTCATTAAATTTAAAATAAATATATATATATATAATTTAAATATACATACAATAAATTATTCAAAACTAAAATATTTATTATAATATTATTAATTAAATAAATTTAAAATAAATAAATCTTTACAAATATAAAAAAAATTAAATAGTAAATATGCGTCAGCCTGGCTGACGCATCAATTAAATATATTTTTGTTTGGCCATTATCATCTACTAGGCCAACGCACGACCCAAAGTATGCGTTGGTTTGGCCAACACAATATTATTATTATTATTATTATTATTATTATTTTCATTCTCTTTTCTTGCGTCTCGCATGCGTCGAGGAGCCCACGCAACATCTTCTTTGCGTCGGCCTTACATGGGTTTGGCTGACAGAAATGGTGTCTATGATTGGCCGACACAAATATATCGCAACTAAATCGATGTTTTCTTGTAGTGTGTATATTGTGGATTTTTTGGTCTATCCTTTTGTTTTGCAGGATCTCCTTGTGTAAAAATCTACAACACAACTCTGGAGATTTGTCTTCATCAAATTGTTGAACAAGTTAACTTTGATAAATTTTCAAATTTGTCTTGAAGACTTGTTGTGTGTGTCTATTTAGGTAGATTTTGTTATGTAAATTTGCATCTCATTATGTTCGAAGTAAACCTGATTTGAAATCTCCTTTAAATGTTTTGTTTTCCAAATTTGTGTTTATTTTAATTATTTGATTCGTATATTAATGAGTTAAAATTACTTCTATTCAAGTCTGTTGACTAGAGTAAGTATTTAAACATATTAATTTATCGTATTAATCTGAAACACACTTAAAGTTTTTTAAATGATTTAACAACGATTTGTTTTCCTTTTGTCTTTTTTGTTAAGTAAAATTAACCATTTATTTCGATAAATGAAATGGTTTTTTATCTGGTTATTTCATCTGTTAAAGAAAACAATCAATTATTTTCATAAATCAATTGAATAATTTTAATAGAATATTTCTATGTTATTCAAACTGTTTTTAATTAATTTAACTGATTTTATTAAATGATTAAACTGTTTTAACAATCTTTTTTAGCCTATATAAAGATGTTTTCTGATCATTCAAGACAACACTTTTTGAGAGAGAAAAACAAACTATTTTAAAATCATTCTTGGAGATTACATTTTTGTGATGTGAAGTAGGTTTCTGGGTTATCGATTATGTTGTTCTTCATTTGTATTAAACTCAGGTGTATTCGAACTTCATTCTTTTTTACTGTATTGTGTTGTAAATTCATATAGGGTTTTTGAATTCTATGTGTGGTTACGAGTGTTGTGTGGTCTTTTAGGATTCAAGATCAACACTCTTGGGTGTTCTTGTAAACTTGTTTGATTATTTTAGTGAATTCTCAATTGTGTGTTGAGGACTGAATGTAGCTCTTTGTTAAGAGTAAATATTGTTAGAATGTATGGCTTTAAATTAGTGGGGGGGGGGGGGAGAGAAGGAGTTAAAAATAAAATTTTTAATTTTTTATTGTTTAATATTATGGGGGGGGGGGGGTGGGTTGAATGGTTTAAAGAGAGTTTTCGCAAACTTTTAAGTCTAGAATGAAATTACTTCGAGAACAACTTGATATAGAAATCAGTTTGCTAAAACACAAAGCAAATAAGCACAGCACCAGAAAGACAATCGGTTGTTTCGCAGAGCCATTTGCCACCTATTTTGGTGAATCACATCTTGCTAAGAGAGCCATTGTTCATCTCTTGAGTTGACTTGACCAACTCAGATGTCTCATCTTCCAGATTCACTTCAAAATACAGCAAAAATTTAGAGATTAAAACAGCATATGGATAGTGATAATCACTTAACCTCATGGCCTTTTGCATGTGTTCCTTGATGATGTGGATCTAATTGATTCTGATCTTCTTCATTATGCAGTAGATATACACAAGGTCTTCTTCTGTAAGGACATAATGATTGCTCCCCATTGGAGTAAGAATCCAAGTTACAATAAGGGCCATCAACCTTTCATCAAGCTTTAAGCCTCCAACCGAACAAGTCCTCACTTGAGCATTTTGATTCTTCAAGCAACTCTTGTAGTATTGGACTTTGTTGAAATCCTCTACTACTCCAAGATTTCCCTTGTTGATTCTTAGGCCAACATACTTTAGACCCGCAACTGCAGTCCACACACCATATGTGATCTCCATGTCTACTCCATTCAAAGGGTTTGGATTCTTCAAAGCTTGAACACACTTGTTTCAACAAATATGTATAATTCTCTTGTGCATTATCTCTCTCTTAATCTGATATCTGTCATATATTTTGTTTTAAAGTGTTTTGCGTGTAAATCAATCAATTGAAATATCAAAACAACTAGTTTATATTTTTGTTATATACCTATTATGCTTTTTATAATTAGTTTGACAGGTAAATCAATTAGTTGATTTTTTTTTTCAATCTAACTCTAGTATTTGCGAAAATCTTACTAAAACAATTCATCTCCCTCCTGTTTCAAGTCACCTATTCTAACAAACTTGTCTTTTGAAACTAAACCAGTTATAATTGAAGATCATCAGAGTTAACAACTCAAAGGCAAGACCATCAGTATGATGAAGGTGGTGTGGAATGATAGATTTGGTGAATTAACTTAGGAAATGGAAGAAACAATGAGAGAAACCTATCCCTATCTCTTTTATGGTAAGTCAATTTTCGGGGACAAAAATTTTCTTATTGGGGAGAATGTAAGGATTCAGAAAATAACCATAGAGTAAAAGTGATATATTTTAAATGACATTTAAATATTTTATGATTAACATGAAAAAAGTATATAAATAGAAAATTCAGTTATTCAGGTTTCATTTTAAAAGAACCACCATCTCTTTAAAAAATTCCTTTTTCCTTTTTTGTCCCTTCTCTCTAAGATTCTGACCTCCTAGCTCATAAGATTGATGATTAGAGTCCACCATTGGACTCCTGGCAACCAAGACTACAAGACTGTCTGATCAAAATCTTTGATAGAGTAAGTTCCTTTTTGCTCTTCTCTTTTAGTTAAATTTTAACTTGTTAGGTTGGTCTTTATTTAGATCCTTGCATGTGATGATTTTAGCTTCAAGATTATTCCTTGTTAGCTCAAAGCCTAAGTGTTATAGTTAGATTTTTTTATCAGGACTTTGTGGTGCATGTTAAGCTGTCCTTGGGCCTTGTAGAAATTAGAGTTCTTAGTGAGCACATGCTCAAACTCAGGTAAGGGAAGTTAGTTTTATTTTCAATTGAACCATATGCTAGAAGATTGGATGTGGGGGTGATGTGGTCACTAGTTCCAATTTTCTTGCGGGATTGTTTATTTTGAGTAAAGTAGATGCTTTTGTGAATTTTGTATAGTATATATTGATTTAGATATGAATCATTTATTGAATGCATTTTGTTTAAGATTGTAAAGGTTTGAATGAGAGTATGAATGATTTGAATTGTATTGTGAATCATTTGAGGTATAAAGATTGAATGAGTATGGATTTGTTTTATTTTTGAATGACTTAAATTAGATATAACGAATATATACATATATAGTTTGACGTAGTGGCTCATTGAGAACCCATCTACCATTATGAGTAATGATGAAATGTTAATTTTAATGTGGCATGTGTTACTAAAATGCAAGTTTGAATGTAAATTTTTGGTTGAAAATCGGAATGATAGCACAATTATGTAGTTTTAACCTGCATATCTCGCTCAGGTGAAATAATTCTCGCTCAAGCAAGAATAAAGTGAAAAATGGAGTGCTCTTAGGTCCATTCTCGCTCAAGAGAGAGGGAAGTTCAGGCGAGACCAATTTTCGCCCAAGCGAGAGGAAATCTCACTCAAGCCAAAAGGGGTGAATTTTGGGGTGCTCTCGAGTCCGTTTTCGCTTAAGCGAGAGGATTTTCGCTTGGTCGAGACCCATTCTCGCTAAAGCGAGATAATTTTCGCCTAAGCTAGAGTAAAAAATTAAAACTTAAATTTTTATTTTTTTTCTTTAAAGAGCCTAATTTATTATTGTTTATTTTTTTGAAGTGAAAATTTTAAATTTTATTTAAAAATATGATTCAAAGTAATTAGTTATGTGTTTAAGTGATTTTTTTTTATATATTTGAATTGTTTTAGAAAGTTCAAATGCATTGTGATTGAATGGTGTATTAATGTGTTACATGAAGTATAAAAGGATATGAAGTGTGATCAAGACATAGTATTTTCAAGAAAGAAAATACCATGTCTAAATTGTTATTAGGGTGTATTGATTTGTTAGTGTCCAGTTAATGAGATGATCTTGACTCTACTATTATAATGTAATAACATAGATGAAGTTATTTAGTTGATGAGAGTTGAAGGAAGTTTGAAAGAACTTATTAAAGCATGCCATATGAGATATTGAGATGATTATATGCATGACTGTGTTGATTCACAGTGGGTAGTATGATATGTGTAGGTATCTGGATGCTAATTTCAATACACGAGTCTTTTGGAAGTAGAGTCAAATGTCTGAGTATATGGATCAATAGAAGTCTGACATGAGTAATATGACAGATGAATTTGATAGAAGATGAATTTGATAGACACTTGATGATTTTGTGAAAATGTATAAGAGTTGATGAATTTATGTTTGTTATTTTAAAGTTGAAATTTTATAGAATTATCTTAAGCTTATCCTATTGTTTGTTGTGTTTGTTTTTCTTTATTTGTGATGATTTTGTTCTTTTACCCTAGAGAAGAAAATATTTAAGGTGATAGGACTCCTCAAGTACACATGGAGTATATGATGTTTTATTTTAATTATTTTGTTTTATGTGTGTATATATTAAAATCACTGAAGAATTATATATATATATATATATATATATATATATATATATATTTTGTATGGACTATTTATATTATATATTTGTATATGTTTTTATATGATAATTAAACATTACATTATTAAACATTACATTATAAATAATTTTTTTTGGTTTAGTTATGTTTTGGTCCTATATTTGACACAATCTACATTTTTATACTTATATTTTTTTTATATAATTTTAGTCCCTTAGTTTTATACAATTTTGACCCTTTAATTTTAATAATCTATAAATTTATTCAATTTTTAGTTCAATTATCCATTAAAATTTAACTGAAATTTGATTCATGTTACTGATAATTAAAATTTAACGAATCTACATAACATTACAAATTCGAAAATTAAAATTCTGGATAATTAAAAATAAAAACCTAAATTATGAAAATAATAGTTAGAAAACCAGAATTTAATGAAATAAAGAAAAAAATACAACTAAACCAATACTTTTTTCGTACACAAAAAATCAAACTCACAACCAAGTGTTTAAGAAATAAAGATCACTAAGATAATCATGTTAAAAGATGTAATACTCACCTGATAATTTGCTTTTTGATTATTTTACAAAGAAATTACATGTTTCCACGTGTCATTATACCATTGTCTCCTTGGATAAGCTTGTCTTTGCTGCAATTCACAAAAGCCTCACTTTCCCCAACCCAAAGAAGCAAAGCAATGCCTCTCTGTCTGTGAATATTTTCACTGCTATGCCGCAAAACTTCTGATCCCGGCCACCACACACTCTCTCTCTCTTTCTCTCCGATGGCCACTGTTACTTCTTCTTTCCATTTCTCCACTCTCATCCAATCTTCTCAGAGGAACCTCACCCTCTCTTCCAATTCACCAACCTTAAGCTTCCGCGTTGGTTTCTCATGCCACTATCTTGGAGTTCGAGCTTCCAGTTATGCTTCCAAAATGGTTGTTCGCTGCTCCTCTTCCTCTGTCACAGGTTTGTTTTGTTCCCCACTAAGTGAGGCAAAAAGGGTACAATATGAGTTTTGAGCTCCTTTTGGTTCTCCGAGAATTGGGTTGTTTTCAATTTTTGTTTTTTAAGGTTTGGAGTTGAAAATGATGTTTTAATTGCAGGTGTATGGTTGTCAATTTTTAAGTCTGTTTTTTAAATTTGGTTTTGCAACCGGATTTTTAAGGAGGAATTTGTCTTTTGAGGATAATGTTGCAATTGAAACTGTGGTTGATGAGGTTTGAACATAGTTTTAGAGTTCTTTTGTAACAAGTGGATGAAATTCCTTGTGGCTCTTTGTACAATTGACTGGGAAATTTTCTGGATTAATGCCACCGTGTTGTGTTTGTGATGATTTTTTGTGTGTGAACGTCAAACTGAAATTCTTTGCAGCTCTTTCTTGCAGAGATGAGTATAGTTTCGATTTTCAATGTTATCAGAAAGTGATTTGGTTTTTATTATGAAGATGTTACTTAGAATCATGTTAGTGACCATGTGATGTAGTGTCAAATGGTTCCAAATTAGGTTCCTTTGTCGTTCTAATATTCATAGTGCTACATGGGAAAAAGTAATAAAATATGAAATGGAATATTGTTATCACAGTTGGTTGGTTATGGGTTGTTTACTTTACACACTTGATCTGCAGACCCTCCAACTGTTTCTGAGACAAAGTTAAATTTTCTCAAGGAATATAAGCGACCAATTCCTAGTATCTACAACACGGTGCTGCAAGAGCTTATTGTTCAGCAACATCTAATGAGATACAAGAGATCATATCGCTATGATGCTGTATTTGCCCTTGGCTTTGTCACTGTATACGAGCAACTCATGGAAGGGTATCCAAGTGATGAGGACCGAGATGCCATCTTCCAAGCATACATTAAGGCATTGAAAGAAGATCCTGAACAATACAGGTTAAAATATTGAATAATTTGGACTTTTCTACCCCGTCCCCCACTTCCATTTCTGTGATTCCTATTCCAAACCATCGACTTACTGATAAAGAATTGTGAACTAATAATGGCTATAAGCCACTAGAAACTGTTTCACTTAAACTCACCAAAGCCCTAATGCTGTGTGCTTGGGAGACATTTGGGTGTTTCCAAAATCATGTTAGCAGTTGCTGCAAATTGTGGAACATGATTTTGTGATTTGTGAATCAGGTTTGGTGTGCTTTACTCCAAGCATGACATTAGAGTTTTAGCACCCAAAATCATGTTTTAGGCTATCGATACCCATACTATTGTTTAAATATTATTGAAGAGAAATGTGGTACACTCAAATGACTCCCTGCTTGAATAATAAATTCTGATGTATTATCTGCTGTTTGCAATTTGACTGCAATTGGAAGGTATAGTACTAACTGACAAAATATCCTCGATTATTGCTGTGAAGTGAAAAATAGAGTTCTGAAATTTAATCTGCATGTTTAAAAGTAGAAGAATAAATTACTTTTCCTAAGACCTGTTGAAGGAAAAAAATTAGCTGAAATACAAGGACCATTGTCTGTGCTCTGTAAAAAATTGTTATATCAACTGGATAGACTGCAATTTCGTTGAATTCTTATTGTAAGTAATTATTTTCTACATTTCCCTCTACAGAGTAGATGCAAAGAAATTAGAAGAATGGGCTCGAGCACAAAACTCAACTTCACTAGTTGAGTTCTCATCCAGAGAAGGAGAAGTTGAGGGAATATTAAAGGATATTGCAGAAAGAGCAGGAGGAAAGGGGGATTTCAGTTACAGTCGTTTCTTTGCAATAGGCCTCTTTCGCCTTCTTGAGTTAGCAAATGCTATGGAACCAACAATTTTGGAAAAGGTTACCCAATTCATTTAAGGCATCATGTTATTGATTTGATTTCTATATATATATATATATATATATTAATAATTTGAAGTTTAGATTGCCAAGTCTATTTCTCATTCATACCAGTCTAGAAAACAAAATTCAAGACTTTCGAACTTTTTAGACATATTTGTTCTGGCCTGTTTGGGTTAGCTGCAATAATGGTCTTGATACGGTCTCAATTCAAGTTCAGGCCTTATTGATGGAATTATTCCCATGATTTTCTTTAATCTACATAAAATATTGACTTCATTATTTTTCTTCTGCTGAAATAATTGTATGACATTTGGAGACGAACACTCCATCTTTTGTAATAAACGTTTAGGACCTTAAGATTATTGTTTGCAATAGAAATCAAATTCTATATCAGCAGAATAAATGTGCACACTCAATGATTTAAGGAGATTTGACAATGTATCTGCGTCCTCAGGATCAGAATAGTTGTTTCTATTATTATTTAATAAGTAGGCTTGACATATATATATATATATACATATATGTATGTATGTATGTATATATATAACAGTACAGGTTTACATTATCACCTGTGTATTTTGTCTGGCAGTAGAATTAGTCATAAACAATTATAGGCATCAAAATCACAGATAAAACTAACAATTTGAGCATAGGAGATGATACGACAATGGAATAGTGGAGGATGCATTTAATACCATGATTATGAGTAAAACCATCTACTTTCTACCGCTTACTTACTTTCTATATAGGATTGTTTATCAATCAATCTCTGGTCTTAATCCAACAGCTTTGTGCGGTGTTGAATGTCAACAAAAGGAGTGTGGATCGGGACTTGGATGTGTATCGTAACTTGCTTTCTAAGTTGGTTCAAGCTAAAGAGTTGCTAAAGGAATATGTTGACAGGTAAAATATTAGATCTAGGCATCTTGCAATGTTATTTCGTGAATTTAGTGAGTTATCATCTTGCAATGCTATTTAGTGAAAATTCCCTTCTCAAGAGTTTTCATCCCTTGATAGAATCTACGAATGTTGCATTTATTTAGTGATTTTTTCTCCCGTCTAAACCTTTTAGTCTGCAGTTGTAAATCTACTAATTCTTTAGTAGTTTAGCCCATCAAGCTCATGGACACATTATTCCAAACTTTGGTATTAACTTAGTAAAATTTGAGGTGGTTAGCCCCGGCCTATTTATGAAGCTCTTTAGTTTTTAGACAGATTCAACATTCCATTCCAAATATCATATTTAGAAAAGGGTATGATTACAGACTATCTAGTTAGTGAGAAACATTCGTATCAAGGTGACTTTCAAACTTTTTGCCGAATATATGGATAAAATATGTTTTTGTTTCTTTATAATTTTTAAAGTTCAATTTAGTTTCTCTAAAAAGTTCTATATAACTTTTTTCTCCTAATTTTGAAACAGAGACTAAAATCACATTTTAGCCTAAATATATTGTATTCAAGTTATTTTACCACCGAGACCAAGCTTAGATCCCATATGCTCCATAATGCTTGCAGTAGCCTGTGTTTGTGTTTGATACCATTATCTGCTCAGCAGTCAGCATTTGGATTCCTTTACCTGAACTGTTGTTCTAGTAGATGTTATATTTACCTTGTTTCGTTTTCATCCGCAAGATCTTGATTCTTTGAAATAATCTTTTGCTTCAGGGAGAAAAAGAAAATAGAAGAAAGGGCTGGACCACAAAAGACTAATGAGGCCATTACACAACAGCAATTTTCTAGCCTTTAGTTATGGGGTTTCCTCTGTAATGATAACCTTGTAAGAGTTGGTATTCTTGACTTGCTCTTTTTTTTGTTGGTCATGTACATTGGGTGAATCAGAATGGGGCACTTCTATCATCATGGTTTTGCATACTGTACTTGATGTATCTTCTTCCATGGTGATCCAGCTAAATCCTGCTTTCTGCTCAACCACAATTTACCTTTCCAACAGTCTTGTGTAATCTTCTCTCCTACATGTATTTTTTTTCCACAAGTTCGCAGATCTATTGTAGTTCAAATACACGCGGGAAAGCATATGTGGTAATTGAAATTGGAATTCTTCATATTTCAGAATCTAACATTTTTTGGAGTGAATGTCTGGTTTACATCTCGCATATTTCATACAAACACGCATTTTAGATTCGTTCTTCCTGCAACTTATTGGAGTATCTGTTTACACTTAACCAAAAAGTAGAAAGACCAAGGTATATTGGATAGTCACCTAACATATTTTCACCTCAACTTTACAAAGTAATATGGACTTAATTGAATTTTGATGACCGATACTTGCACAATTAATTATAATTTGCAATGATACTCAGTCATTGCTCTAACTCCTCACTCTCTTTCGAGTATAAGTTAACGCTGAGAAGAGATTGCTTTTTCTTCTAATAAACAATTTTTTGCCCCAATATGCGCGTACCGGTATGCTCTCCTCAACAACCTTTTTCCTCTATTATTTCACAATCTCACGCCAAAGTTAGCCCTTACATATCGAGTCTACTTGAAATTATGTACTACAACTGCAGTATCCCTTTATCCCAATACATTTATAATGCTACTAGAAATGAGCATAGTGGTTTTCACAATGATAGAAGCCACAAATATTTAGAAGAGGTTAACTACTACTAATTACCATAGGAAATTTCAGCTGCATAACACTAGAACTGTCTTAATAATGAAGGACCTAACTAAGCCGAGAAGGGTCAATGTCATCTGGGATTTTAAATGTATCAGCCGCACCAAACTTCCGAAATTCCTCTGCTACAGAGGACTCTTCATCACTGTCATCTTCCTCATCATCTTGGCGTGGTGATGAAGGATTATACATACTTTGAGACTTGCAATTACGCGTGGCTAGCATGTTAACCTGGCCAAGGTGAGAAATCTCAACCACAACTGTATCATCATCAACAGGAAGGGGTTGCTTCCAAGGCTCCCCATCAATCCTCATGAATGTATGATCTGCAGCACCTTTGCAAAACTCAAACCGGATTCTGTTTGCCTGATGATCAAGGAAAAGGGCAGATGAAAACTGGTATCCTGTATCTATAACTTTTTTTTTTCTACAATGATATAAATTCCTGAGTCAACTTGTGAAAATAGTTACAAAGTAAATTTTATATAGATAAATGAATGTTGCAGTCTGAGTAACAAAATACAAAAGCAAGAGTATACCCATTATTTTATCATATCACACATATACCTGAGCAAGACGCGTTCCGTGTCCTTTTGGAGCATACAAAACAAGCCCATGCCATGCATTTCTAAACCCAACAATTTCTAGAAGGCCATCATCAACAAATGGTGGTGTCAAATCTCTCTGTATTCAATCAAGAAAACTTAGTTTTCTGAGAGAAAACAACAAAAAAACTAGCATGAAAGTATTATATTTTCACCAGTTGTCTAGTACTTAATCTCAAAACTAGCAGGTGAGAAATATTTTACAAAATGAATAAACACTCCAGAATTAGCATATGGAAATTACGTCACTCTGCTTCCTCCTGTTTGGTGTACCCCATGGATTCAGTCCACCAGAAAAGCTGGGCAAGTTAAGACATACAATTGACCGGATACTGTACATTCAATGGAAAGGGTCATATTAGGCGTTATTCAGGAGGTAAACACAAGCAGCACGCAGCAGTCAACAGAGGGCATGAAGTAAATTTTTATTATTTATCTGGTCTTTTATAAAACATCTGTATACAATAAGTTTCCAATGTGAGTCAATAAACAATAGCAACCACCATAAAAGCAATTTAGTTCAGAAAAATTATTATAAACAGTAATTGATTGTCTCTTGAAAGTTTGATCTTTGGCTAGTTCAAAATGCAATTCTTTAAATGACCTTATTTTTGTGATCTTAGCGTTTACATGTTTCCCTTAAAAATATAGTGGAATATATAAAATGATTTACCTAGGAGGTATCTGTAGGTCTTGCCATTCACCATGCCTTTTCATGAATTTTACTTTAGCTAGTTGTCCTATGTTCCTGCATTAGAAATCAGATTAGATTTGTTTCAGCCAAATGACAAGTTATATGCTTTATGTGGTAGGTACAAATGCATGCTTATTTAAATTAGCATATAAAACGTAATGTTTAAATTGCTAGAAATGCTCTGAATCTCCTTTATCAAAGACTGTTACAATCCATCCAATATATGAATTTTACAAATTAAACAAGAAAAGAAAAAAATTTAAAAGACCCTCAGATTATGAGTGCTGATCACATTTTGTTTCCACATGTATCATTGCCAATGGTACACTCGTATAAATGGTCCGACTTATAAACAAGATTCAACAGACATAAGCAAACCAAATACAGAAGGAGACCATTAAGTTTTGTTTTCTTATATTTGTTATCTAATTGGCCACAACTAAATAAAGTTGGACTTTTAAACTAGTCGAGCGCTGTTATTCTGATATAGTGCCAATCTTTATTTCAAATCCTTACTAGTTCCAATCACTGGCCAGTGGTCACCATGACCAACATTACTGCAGCACCAAAGACAAAATTTTAAAATGTGGTCATTTGGGAAAAAAAGTGGATGTGTAAAAATATATACTAAAAGCATCAGTTGTAGGGTTCCAAGTTAAATGTTCATAAGTAGATTTCGCATATTTCACAAATGCATACAATGAAGGTTTTAATGAACTGACCTGTCGGCAGGGTGCAAAAGAGGAGTAAAAAACCATCCTTGTGAGCATCCAAGCTTAGCATAAGTAGTCTAACGAGTAGATTGAAATCAAGACCAGAATATCAGTTTTTAAAAATTTCTGAACAAGAATACATAATCTCTACCAAATTTCCTTTCAAGAGTGAGAAAGCCAAAGAAGTACCTCATTAACCAACTGCACATTGTTTTAGCATATAATTATAGCATTGAAGGAACAACTGCATACCTGATTAATCAACTGGTTTTTGAATTTTTCAGGATTCTTCTTTCGTTCTGAATGAAATGCATAAGAAACTTGAGCATCCATTCCTACAATCAACAGTGGGTGATAAGTTAACAAGCACTGAAGTAGGGTGGACAGATAAATAAAACTCCTTCAATATAATCAACCATCTAAAACATTCTAAGAAAAGATAAAAGTAATCAGGCTATAAACAAGAAAAATAGTAATGCAGTTGGCAATCAATGAATTCAATTTAATACGAAGATTTGCATAATATATTAGTACATACTCACATTTACTCGACATATGTTTAAAGTTCAAGTTTTCTTGTGTAAATTTATTTATATTGGAACTTGCAGTGTCATCATTGGCTATTACCTAATCCATAAGAGATCAATGGATTGGAAAAAGGCTAAGTTAACGCAACAAAGTGTCAACTAGTAATATTCTTCCATAAGTGGACAATGGATTTGTAGAGTCCATAACCATAACATGAAGTTTAGCCACTGCAGAACTCAAATAACTATTCTTACTTACCCATACTGAAGTAATTCCAAAATCCCCCACGAAATGTGTGGCAACCTTCCTGAGAAGCAGTTAGCAACATCCTTTAAAAAGTCAAAATTAAAATAGAACGTTTCACAGAAATTCTTTGACAAGAACTACCGTAATTCCTCAGTTTCAATAACTTACTCAAAATTAAAACAAAATAGGAATCCCAATGAAATCTGCAGAAGATTTTATTGTAGTTGCTTGCATCCCCCAAATAACATGGTCCTAATCTCTATTTAATGGGACCCAAGTGGAAAATAATGTTGAATATAATGTGTAAAAGTGTGCTTCTAGCATTTCTCATTAGAAAAAAGAAGCATATAAAATATTAAACAAAAAAAGGAAGGTATTTTTTCATTGAACTGACCAAATGGCACCGTGAATCAGATTTCTCAGAAGATTGTGAAATAGTATTTAGTGACTCATGTAATGCCTTACAATATTAAGCTCATCTGCTTCAGATACACGATGGAAGGCATGCAAAGAATGTGGTAGCTCAAGTGGCGCAATTGGATCACAGGAACCTTCTTTAGGAGCTCTCATTCTCATGAGAATGTGCCAGCTGAAGGTTAGGAAAGTGAAGAAAAAGTTATCAGCAAACAGCATTTGTTAGAATATATGCAGAAACTGAATACAAAATATGTTCAACATTCATATATTTGCTCTGGATTAAGGGGCATAAGGATTGAACTTGTGAGGTATAAAAGAGGTAAAATCAAAACTCCAAACAAATTACACAGTACAGCAGCCCAAGAGGCATAATTGCTCAAAGTCTAAGAAAATTACATTGCAGTGTCGTCAACACAGCTAAATCGTTAAATAAATAAATCAAAACAAAAACCACTAGTTTTCAATTTGGATTTATTACAAAATCAACATGTCTACATCTACACACAGCTAAGCCATTCGCAACTATCCTGTCATTTAGCCCTGCAAACAATCAAACCAGGAATCATAACCTGGTCACATAGAATTATTTATCCAATATCAATTATAAGGACCTAGATGTATTGTAGTAAGAAAAATGACCTCTTAATCTAAATGTTAGCCATCTAGGTATAAGAATAATAAAATAATCTCAAAAATTAAAGAATAGACCCAGACAACATTACTTGTCTATTTTTATTTCATTTGCTTTCATGACTTGATCTAAAAATGCCTCAACTGATACTTGATCTGTTGTCGGGTTCTTCTTTCCCTGTAAAGCATAAAAAAATGTGTTTACTATCAATGACTGTTGAAAACTTCCTAACTTCTTCTAGCATAAATAGAAAAACATTAAAGGAGCCAGAAATGTTTATATAGACAGGAAGCAAATGGCTATTATATTAGGGAAAAAAAGTGAGAAGTTCAGGAATAGACCAACATAATAATATGCTCCCTATAAAAGTGAATCTAAACAAACAAAGAAATGGCACAATAAAAACTTGTAATATAAAACTGTAGATCTAATACTATCAAGTTCATGACAGTGACAAAACAGGTATAATATTCTACATACACTTTAAAGTTTCATTATAAGTTGTTCCTACCCAACCAAAAGCAAAAGGCAGATTATTCCCTGTTCCCAATGGCACCGTGGCAATAGGTGGAGGATGAGATAATTTGAGATCACAAACAACTCCAAGAAGCCAGCCTGCTGTCCCATCACCCCCTGCAACCTAAACCCAAGGTACATATCAGAAACTCAAACAAACACCACACGCATCTAAATTTCCTTACAAACAAAATAAAAAATCACTACCCATTAAAATTTTTCTCATCAAAACTCACAATTAACTTCAATTTCTTCATCATCGTTTCAGCAAACTGATGACCTTGTAGATTAAGGCTTTCCAAATTAGCATACACTGTTCTGAGAACCGTATCAGGCGCTTGCTCCCCCAAATCAAAAACCTGGGCAACTCAATTCAAAAGGTAAAGTAACTTTTATTAATAAATCATATATGTGATAGAACACCAACGGTTGATTTTCTTGTTCATCACTGAGATAAGATAGATTGTGTAAACCAAAGTCACTCCAATCAAAACAACTTGATAAGCTTGAAGGATCAGACCCTTCCGAACAGAGCAACTCACTTAAGCGTGTATTTGGATTAAATTCAATTCTTCCATAATTGATTCCAATTCCATGTTGAAAGTCAAATCAGAATATACTTGCTTCCACTTTTTCAATTTCTCGATGTGATTTTAGAGACCAGAATCAATTCTGGTGTCCAGACAAGTATTAAAAGGTAAATTAAAGTATGTCAACACGAGAAATCAATTATTAATATAAGTTGTTTTGACGCGAAAATCAATGGCTATTATTTCATGCACATACGACAATATTTCACTTGGATTTTCTTCAATGAAAATCTCCACAATCAAAATCCGATGCCCATTTATTCTATCATTTGAATTTTCTTTCTTAAGTTTTCGGGCTAAAATCTCACTGAAAAATAAAAACGTCACAATAAGAGATCCAAACTCATGCACATACACAACAAATCACAAACACGTCAGAATAGAACATCAACACACGATATTCAACGTGAGGCTGATTATCAACCTGTTTCGGATTAAGTAAATTGCGATAGGTTTGTAAGAGATCTCCTCCGAGTTGTCCTCCACTCTTGGAGTTAACAAAAACGAGGACGGGACACTCAGGCACGTGGCCCTCATTTTGAACGCGGGAGCCCGGTACGAGAATGTGATCGGGAATTAGGAAGTTGTTGATGAAGGGAGAAGAAGCCATTGCTTGGTGTGGTGCGAGGTCACGTGCAGCAGCGCAGAGAGACGAACAAATTGAGGCAACGTCACGTGACGTTGCTGCTATAATTCTCCGATTATCTTCGAATTGAGTTTGGGAATTGGAAGGGGCGAATGGTGAGAATTGGGATTGGGAGTGTGAGCTGAAGAGGAAAGAAGAATGCGAAGCAAAAGTTGAGTTGACCTTTAACTGTGTGCAACTGGAATGAAAACGTTGGAAAGGATCTACAATACAAGGTATCTTGTTTGTTTGTTTGTTTTTGGGATCCCTGTGGGGTATACTGGTAAAAGGGACTTAAGTAAAGAAATATGTGTAAGTGAAAGCCTTTATTTAATGCTTTTATTTCATAAAATAAAGAAGTGTGATTTCTAAATTGCTTTAGATTATAATAATAGGGAATAGTGTACATATTTAAACATAAGGATCTTTTTTAAATAATAACATTAAATAAGACTATTAATTTTGAAACTTTAATCAAATGTTGATGTTAAATGGGAGCGTTCAAATTGACTTAAGTTTGGGTGTATTTTTTTTATTTTGGTACTTAAGTAATCTCTGTCTCATGTTAAATGTAAACTTGTGTGAGGTTCAATTCTTGACATGGTGACTAAGAGAACTTGATTTTGGCCAATCAATAATTTTGAACTTTCATTTTCTCTTATATTTTGGTTAGAAAGGTGAATTGATGTTTAAAATATTTTTTCTTAAAATATTAATAAACATTAGAAAAAATTTCTGAAGTAAAAGTAATTCAGAAGATTTGAATTCAAATTTCAAACAATATCAAGAAGAACTTCAATAAAGCAAAAGATAAATACAAAAGAGAAGACACAAAAGATTTAGATCGGTTGAATCTTCTTATTTTACGTCTAATTAGAATCACTCAACCTAAGAATGATTGGTTACACAATATTGATAATATCTTATTACAATCATGCTTCACTTTTGAAACATGACAATGCAAAAACCTACTCTAAAAAACTTTAAATCAATGTAAAACAAATCACATAAATGTTGGGAAAGAGATCATCTAATGTGATAAACATTTAAAAGGAATAAATCTTGAAAGGTTCTTCGCAAGTCAGTATAGAATTTTTTTTATCAGTAAAGAATTAATTGAATTAAAGGGGACTACTTTAGGGATGTTCCAACCCATATACAAAAACGGAAACAAAAACAACAACAATTTGCTACCAAAGCATACCTACTATATAAGCAAACCACAAGTTCCCCGACCCACTAGAGGTTCGCACCAGACCCAAACATAGCATCAAAAAAGAAAACCAGCAGCTACATGTTTGAGTTGTAAAACTATTTGTGGTCCTACAATGCACCCTAGCATAGGTGAATAAAACAAAAAAACGTGTTGCACTTGATAACTCCTTCCTCGAAGCACCAACCATCAACTATTTCCCAACCCAGCTTTGGCAGCACATCATGTGCACCATTCGGAGCTCCAGACATAGGCAAACAATCAATTGCACTTGATTTGAGTCTACCCTGCATCTACACCAAACTAGAAGACCTACCTCTCCAAAAAGGAGCATCATCCAGCAATTAAGCCCTCCTTGAGGCTTAAAGCAAACACCATATTCAACAACCCCCCTGAATGATGCTTGAATGCCAAGCTAAAAACATCAGGAACATAAATGAATCCTGCTACATTTGATGGCCCTTGCTGCATACCAGTGAGCTTCACATGCAACCAACCAGCAGCTCTAACCACACAAAAAACCAACACAACAGCTTTGGCAACGCATCAGGTGTGAATTGTGAAGCTCCAGACAAAGGTAAACCAACCTCTTCGGATTTGAATTGACTGATAATGATGGAGGAGGGCCCAAGCTCACCACACGATGAAAGCCAAGCCTCCAAGACTAGACGGTCTAGCCTATGATGAGGAGCGTCTAGACTCAAAAAGGAGCGTCTAGCCCATGAAGAGGAGCGT
>Ga0123342_1004987_pt1 | contig 19712 bp, 8 predicted proteins | sample Turbeawhitnodule_FD_89960 | JGI IMG/M metagenome (GOLD analysis project Ga0123342, IMG submission 89960) | Root nodule microbial communities of legume samples collected from Mexico - Turtle bean Mexico white nodule | ecosystem: Host-associated > Plants > Roots > Nodule | place: Mexico: Nepantla... | reverse complement strand
TACTGCTAATGAGGTATCCTAGGACCTTTTTAAAGGTTAGATCATAAGCTAAGAGCACCCTTCTCATGTTTGTTTGGAGGATGGGTTTAGTGGGTGTGTAAGCTCAATTCTGCTGCTATGATTTTTTTTCAGGGTTTTCTTGTATCCATCGCTGCAGGCATAGCCTCTCTATGGCTGCTCAGCGGTATAATCAGTGTGTGGTTTGTAAACGGGTTGGGATACCCTAAAGTATCCCTCTTAATTTAATTCATTCATTGTTGATAAAAAAAAAATAAAAAAATGAAACAACTATTGAGCATATACATGCAACTTCACAACACCAACAATGGAAACGATTGGTTAAAACTTCTAATATTAGAAAGCAACCATGGGAGTTATCCCTCAAATCGCAACTTATATATAAAATATATAGTTCCACACATTTATATTAAATCCACACCAAAACTGCAAAATCCAAATTTAAAATACGAATGGAGAGCTTAAGTAGCATTGTTTTTACCATATTATATGACATGGCTTGCATGTCAACTTATTAAGAAAAAAGACCTTGTTTTCACCAAGTAGCTTTTAATTTGTTCCATCATCTGAATCAGGAGAAGGGTCTTGCTGATTGGGAGGGACAGTTGAAGTTGGAATCAGAGGATAGGTTTGCAGCGCATGAGGAACTTGATGAAGAGTTGCAGAAGCAGCAGACTGAAATGGTGGGCTTGCAACCTGTTGAGGAGGAACATGATCAGTTGGAGGTGGAGCATTGCCTGCAAGCATTTGATGCATCATTGTGTTTGTGTCATTCTTAGGAATAGGGACAATATCATCAAGAAAATCAAACACTTCAGTCCCTGCGATTGCGGATGCAATGTCAGTCTTCTGGATTTTCCCCCTATTGTTGTTCTCAGCGTTAGCCCAAGCCTTCATTGTGAGCTCCATTATGAACAGTTCACAGGCCTTGGAAAACAGCACAGGAGTCTCAGCTGAAACCAACTTCACATCTGGATCACTCTTCATGATCTTCTTAATCCTCGACAGAGGCATACTAGGACGACTCCTTAAATCAGTGCCCTCCTCAATTCGCTTCAGCTGTTGTGCCCAGAAGTTCTTGACTTTTTCCTGCAACTGCTCCTGTTGTTGCTGCTGTCGGTTCAGAGGGACAGAAGGACCAACGGTCTGAACAGGAGGATTTGTAGTAGGTGACATCACGGGGTTGGATTCATATTGGTTCTTGTTATGTGCTTCTTGTGCTGGAGCTGAACCAATTCCTCTTCTTGGCTCACCATTCTTGTTCTGATCCATGCTAGCTGCTGTAACTGAATTCAAATTAATCTTTGAACATTCATAGGATAAGCAACCAAATTCGAGAAAGATGACCATACAACATATTCAGACATAATTATACTACACCAACTCATTACATGAGCCTTTCTGAGCTCACTTAAATGTCAATGTGTCAAACCTTTGATCATGTACCCTTAATTAGAATTATAGTTGTAGACAATACTCAGCATCTAAAATTTGATTTATTTTATTATTATTATTTTTTATTCAGAAAAAATAAATGAATTAAAGTAAACATTTCAGAGTGTTTCAACTCTATATAAGTGTCAATGAGACCTCATCATCTAAGAAAATTTAGGTCTAAACTTCTTTAATAATCCCTCCACATCTTTAACGTAAGAATACTATAACTGCTACTTCATAATATATTTATCGAATAGTGATGTTTTTCCAGCTCTAAATAACGAAACAATTTCTTACAAATGCAATCTCAATACCCTTCCAAAAATTAGCTCTATTGCATATAAAAAAAATCTATTGCATATAATCTTCCAGTTACAAAATAAAAATAAAGAAAAAATAGAATTTAAACTAAGCTATAAACAAACTAAAAAAATCAGCAAAAGAAATATTATACCGTATATAGATAGACTATATAGTAACACTAAAAAAGGTAAAGACAAAAACATAAATAACATGAAAGTAAAAAACATTAAAATAAAATACAATATAAATGAAAAGAAAAATGAATAAAATATATATTAAGGGGTTTTCCATATATATATATTTTAACAAACAATAATGTATATTTGTTTATCAAATGGATAGAGGAAAAACAGAGAAGGAAAGAGAGAAGAAGATATATTGAAATTTCAGTTATAAACCAAAAAGAGAGAAATTGAATGGATGATGAAGATCCAAATGAAAGTCAGAGAAAGTAGTGAGTTTCTTCTAACACTATATACAATGACATTTGTTTAAGACAAAAATGACCTCTAACCTAGCATTTTTACCAGATTGAAAAATATTAAAAAAAATGTAAATTGAATAAAACTTCATAATATATTTACTTTTCTTTCATGTCGTGTTATTTTACATATCTGAAAACATTAACATATGTCTATTTTTTTTTACCAAAAATATGTTATGTTCAAACTAAATATAACAAAAATAATTTCTAAAATTTTGAAATTTATTATTAAAAAATATTTTAACTTAATAAATCGGAAATATTCTTCAAATTAAGTTTAAAATAAATAAAATGAAAAGAATAATATTATTCTACTTTTTAACGTGGATTAAAGATAAAAAAATAATTTAAAATAAGTAAGTGAAATTAAAAAAACATTTATAAATCAATTTTATAAAATTAAGTTAAATTTAAAATTTAACTAGTATACATTGTTAGATCTCACATAGACTCATTGCATAATTTTTTAAACTCAATTATCAAATCAAATCAGTTAAACTTTAATACTAAAAAAACTAAGATTAAAATTTAAAGTATTTTCCAACCTCTAGCGTTAATTTAAAAAGCAATCAAATTTATATAACATGGCTGCATAACGAGGGTTGCATATATGCAACATGCACAATCCTGGTGTAAGAACAATCACCACCTATTAAAAGTCATGAACGAAAGTAATGATTTTCGAAAAACCTTTTAAATTTGTTATTGAAAAAATCAAGTTTATAAAACTAATTATGTATAAACAAACATATGCAGTATGAAGTTAAATCGAATTTGATTGAGGTAGTAAGAAGAGAGAAAAGAAAAAGAGAAAACAAAGAGAGAAAGAGAGAAGAAGGCTTATACATCAACTTTATTTGAACAGCTGATATTTCAGTTCCGACCTAAGAGAGAAATTCGAAAAGAATATGGTAATGAAAATCAAATAAAGTGTGACTTTGTTTCAATGCCACGGTTTCATTTTTTCTTTAATGATAAAACGTGCTTCTTACACAAGCATTTATTACTTGGTGACAAAATAAAGTAAATTTTACACGCTAACAAAAATAAATGTTATTTCATAATTATTATTAATAATAAATGTTATTTCAAAAATATTTGTCATTGGTAACGTTATTTATGGTATATAAACTCGTTTACTTCTTATCAATCATAATGTCACTATTAAAATATTATTAAATGAAAATAGAAATTAATTTTAGATAGAACAGAAATTAATTATTATATTTATTATATATTAATTTAAAGATTAAAAAAATTATTGATATCTAATTTAATTTTTATCATTTATTTAGTTAGTACCAACGATTTAGTTATCAATTATTTAGATTTTAAAATTGATAGTTAAAACCTTAATAGGTAATTACATATTAATTTAAATTTTATTTGTCAATAATAAAAATTAATTTTAAAACCAATAATTTTTTAATTTTTAAAATAATAAATTAATAATTAATTATTTTTTATTTTTAAAATTAATTTTTATTTAATAATTTTTTGTGTATAAAAATATTCGTGAAACCTAAATTTAATAATCTTGTAAACAAAAATAACATACGGAATGGTCGAAGAGTAAAAAAAAATGAGCAATAAAAACTAATTATCACTATAAGAAAAATATGAAATAAAAATTAATTTTAGAAACAAAAATAATTAGTTGCTATAATGATTAAAGTAAAGACTATTTTAAAAACTAAAAAAATATTTCTAAATTAGCTTTTATTATTGTTAAATAGTTTCTAAATTGATATCTAATTAGATATTCAGGTTTTAACAACCAATTATTTAAATTATAAATTTGGTAGAAAAACCTTGGTTGCTAGTTAGATACTAATTTAGAAACCATTTAAGAATAATAGAAACTAATTTAAAAATCAAATTTTTTTTAGTCTCTAAAATGATCTCTAGTTTAATCACTATAACAACAAATTATTTTTTATTTTTAAAGTTGGTTTCTATTTCATTATTTTCTTATAGTATATATATCTTACATACACAAATCTTTTGAAACAAAATCAAGTTTGATTATGGAATTGAATGAAGAAAGCACAGAGGAAAATAGAGAAGAATATATATCTTAACTTTTGAATAAATTGATTTTTCGTTCCATAGAGAGAAGTCTAATAGGAAAACAAAAAAAGTGGTAATTCAAGTTAATCAAATAAGTGTGTCAAATGCAAGATGTCTTAGTGAGTGTGTGGGGATAGGCGTTCATTTGTTAGTTTTCAATTACAAATTACCGAAGTCTCATTTAACGCATAATTTTTTGTCGTTTTCTCTTAATAAAACAACACAACATTTTTCATTCGTCAGTTAAATTATTAAAAAAACGACTAATACAACTAGCTATAGACAACAAATAATATTAAAAATTATATCAAAATTAATTATCTACAAAAAGAAAACAGAAAAAAATGTAAAAGAAGTTTTTCTCATCAGTTCATTCTTAGAAATTCAAATATAAATTTTGAATCTTAATAAGAAACTTGAGCAGTATGTAATGAAATGTCTAAGAAATTCACTTTCTAAAATCTTTGAATTGAATGTAGGGTAATATTTTCCATAAAACTCCCTAAAAAAAACACAACGGCTGCTTTAAAAGTAAATCAAAAACATGTCAAAACTTGAATTATATAAGAAGAATTATTTTTATTTTCCACAATTATAGTCACCTCTGGACATATCCATGAAATATACAACATCCCAAAAAGCTACAAAAGCATAAAACTAAAATGTTAAAAAATTTACATTAACAAGAGTTAATGTTAAATTTTAATATATAAATGAGATAAATTTCACATTGAACTTAAACTCATTTTTTAATATGCTATTAGTGAAATTTCAACATAAAAAATGTGTTTAAGATTTCACATTTACTAAAAATAAAATAAAATAAAAATATATTTACAAGTCAATTTTATAAAAATAAATCACGTTTAAACTAACTTCTTAATACATGAAAGTAAGAAGTTAATACAATGAATTCTTTTGCCTTATCATAAAAAAGACATATAACATTTTGTATTTGTTATTATAGAAAAAAAAAATTATTCAATCATTGTTAGACAATCTATAAATATTTAATCTAACTCATAAGATGTCAATGTGTCCAAATTCAAAAAGATGTGGAAGATCTCACATCAACCATAAATAAAACCAAATTGCAGAGTATATAAAAAAAATCAACTTCCAAACTCGTTTTGATAATAAGTGAAACTTTTTTTTTTCTAATATAAAAGTCACGAGTTAAGACAATGAATGCTTGTCATAAAAAATACACCTAAACTACTCAAGGAACTATATACTTTATACGTAAACACTAATGAATTTAATTATCACATGGCAATCAAAAAAATACAAAGAGGTGAAGGGAGAAGATATACCTCAACTCTGAATACCACAGATTGAGATTTCAGCTCCAAACAAAAGAGAGAGAAATTTGAAGAGTATAAGAAGATGGCAGTGAAAGTCAAATAAATACGTGAGTTCCTTTTATTGCTGCAATAAAAATTTTAATGTTGAAATAATTTCTTTAGTGTTACAATAAATTTTTAACGTTGAAAGAATTTATTAACATAATTGATTTAATAAATTCTCCTAAAAGCATTTATGACTTTAAGAAGTTTCATTACAAAGAAAATTATGAAATAGAAATCAAATTTAGAGATAAAAACATAATTAGTTGTTATATTGACAAAATTAGATACTATTGTTGAGACTAACAAAATTATTAGTATCTAAATTAGTTTCTATTATTGATAAATAATTTATAAATTGGTATCTAATTACATATCAAGGTTTTAGATACCAACTTTAGAATTTAAATAATTGGTAACTAAAACTTAGGTAGCTAATTAGATATCAATTTAGAAACTATTTATCAATAACAGAAACTAGTTTAGATACTAATATTTTTTAATTTTTTTTATAAAAAATTTTATGTTGGGCATCATTATGCTACTTGACAATAATAATATTTTTTTAGGTCTCTAAAATAGTATCTAATTTAGTCACTATAAAAAATAATAATTTTTTTTATCTAAAATTAGTTTCCATTTAATGGTTTTCTAATAGTGTTCATCTCAATTACATTTGTATCATCAACCCATTTAATTTTTACTAGGGAATTTTATTTTATTTTTCATCCAATTCAAAACTATAAAATCTTTTTGAGGTTGAGTTAGGCTTAAATTTCACTTCTTAATATGATATCAAAATCATTTAAAGTCTATCATAACAAGAGTTTGTTGGACCTATTGTGTCATCCGTTATCGGACCACCCATAATATATAGTTACACACACGAGTTGACAGGTCTTTGTGTGGGGAGGGTGTGTTGCAGATCTCACATCAACTATAAATGATGAGAACATTTCATAATATATAAGTGAGTGCAAATCTTATATGAGGTTAAGTTAGACTTAAATTCCCTTCTTAATGTGAATTGATTCTCATTCAATATTAAGTATCATCTTATGATAAAAATTATTAAATAAAAACTAAATTTAGATACCAAAATAATTAGTTATTATATTGACTAAATTATATACCGTATTAGTATCTAAAGTAGTTTTTATAATTAATAAATATTTATAAAGTAATTTCTTAATTGGTAGCTAGCTATCAATCAATAAACTACTTTATAAATTTTTATTAATTATAGAAACATATCAATATTTTTTAATCTCTAAAATAGTATTTAATTTAGTCAATATAGTAACTAATTATTTTTTATCTCTACATTTAATTTAACAATTTTTTTTGTGTCATCTTAATTATTCTTTTCCTTTCAATTAACAATTTAAAGTAATTTTTTTCTTTTAACTCCATGTGAAGACAAAAACTAATTATGTTTTGTTAAAGCAATAAGATCAATAAAATATCAATTTTTTATTGAATTGATATATTTACACTATTAAAAAATATAAATTAGTGAGCTAAAATTATAATAACCATTATAGTACATCCCTTTTTATAAATAGTTATTTAAATTTTAGTGAAAAAAACACAATGGTCAAATTTTCTCTTCAATTTTATACCGTCAATAGATAATGCAGAAAAATTCTATCCAAACACTACAAAGGAAAATTATTAAATAAAAATAACTTTAAAAACAACAAATAATTAATTACTATTACTAGATATTATTTTAAACACTAAAAAATTTATTAGTATATAAAGTATTTTTATTATTAATAAGTAATTTTTAAATTGATATTTAATTAACTACCAAATATTTTAAATTTTAAAATTAATAGCTAAAATATTAATAACTAATTAAAAAATAATTTAAAATCTATTTATTCATAATAGAAATTAATTTAAATATAATATTTTTTTTAATCTAAAAAATATATATAATTTAGTTAATATAATAATTACTATTTTTTTAAATTAATTTTTATTTAATAATTTTGTTTAGTGAAAGTCTTCAAACATATTAATAAAACATCATTTTTTTCCTAGAAACTATCCCTTGGTATTTACTTTTAACCTTTTTTTTCAGACTCATTTTTCATATAAAAAAAAACTCTCATGTTGCTCCATTCCTGTAGTGCATCAAGCATTATGAAGATCGGAAATATTTCTTAAATTGGTTCAACTCCGAAAGATTCCAATTTTACAACAAAAAATGTATTCTAGGGGCTGATTGTGAAGTATAATAATGTCATGTACAAAATTGTATTTTTATTTATTTTTCTTCAAAATGCTTACTGATTTTACTTATTTTTACTTTATTTGGTTTATATCATTGTATTTTTTAATTGTCTAATAAGAAGGATTTTGTGTTACATGCATATAATTCCTGTATATGTTTAATTGTGTTTATATTTATGAAAATATTTCAGTAAAATACTTAAATATTAATTACATTAAATATTATATTTAAAAAAAACACTAAATTAATCTCCAAATTATCACTAAATCAGCTATTAAAATTATTACTAATAAATCACTATAATTTTTTCAATAAAATTATTCATTATACATAACGACCACTATTTATTGCACACTATATAATCTAATCTTATTTATGATGATAAATATAAGTTTAGGGTTTAGGGTTTATATTACGTAATATTATAGGTCAAACAGTGTCTTGTAAGGTAGGCTAAGTGAATCAAGTCATAATCAAAGAATTTGATTTCTACTGGAATTGAGAGGAAGATTATCACATGATGCATCAATAATCGTGTGACTTAAGTCACGAGGATCAAGTCACAATCAAATTATGATGTTTGAGTTATTATGATTTTAAGGAAAAAAAATTTCATGGTGAACTATAGTTTTTAACTTAATAATAAATGTTCAATCTAATAATTAATATTAGACCTCAAACTTTCAATTTTAAGTTGTAATAACATATACTATATAAGTTAACTTCAAAGAGATCTATTAAAAGCATTGACATGTTAGATAAAAATATACTACTAAATAAAAGTGTTATCAAATTGATTAAATAAATATAATTAAAATATTTTTCTTAAAATTTATAAGGCAAAAATAAGTACAAAAAAATTTAAATACTATAGTTAATCCAAGATTTATCAATTTTTTTAAAGAAAAATATTTATGACATCCCTTGGCCATACTTCTCAAACTGGATTCTAAACCCTAGTCAATCTCTTTGGCAACATTAAGAATCACAGAATCTCTAGTTTCTTTGTAGTGTACCAATTCCCACTACGGAAAAACTTTTATTAAATAGGTTGAACACTTTATATATTAAAACTCTTAAAATGTCTTTTTAATCGTTTAAATATGAATTCACTGTTGCTATAGATGTAGATAATTGTAATCATCAATGATTCGTTAATGGAGAAAATATTACTTTTTCACATTTTTCTATAAGTGTATTAATTTGGGAAAGAAAGAAATTGGACAGGAAACTATTTGTTTTAGGGATGTAGAAAATAAATTTGGACAATGGTAAATTTAAGACATATGTTAACGTTTATAGGTTGTTAATTTGCTTAAAACAACGTCCAATAGATTTTTTAAAACATTTATTTCTTTTAACTGTCATCTTTTGCCTTTGTTACGCAAATAAATCCATACACTTTTTTGAGGAAAATAATCCTTCATACAATTTTCATAAAATTTCCTTCCATGTATATAATTTTTTTTACCACATATTAATTAGCTTACTTTGTATTGAACAAGTAATTACTATTTGTTTTAAAAGTTTTTATTAACAATCTAAAGGAAAAAGTTGTTGAAATTCAATTCCATGGTTTAAATGTTTTCCAAATTTGTCAAATCATTCAATTTTCTCAAAATATTTAAACACCAACTAAAACTTATTAGAGACACGGAAATGATTTTGGCAAGTCAACTAAAGAAACTCATTACCTCTCAGAATCTGTCATTGAAAAAGAAAAATCACATATAAAACTATATACATCATATAAACTCAAATATACGATATGTGAAACTTAATGAATCTGTTTCTTTGATGGATAGAAGAAAACATGCAGAGAGGGAAGAAAGGAGAAGATATGGCTCACTTTCTATTTCTTTGAACCTCTTTTCTATTTCATCTAAGGATATTTATAGATCAATAAAGTATTCCAGTCGCTTGTGATAAGATCACAAAAACGTGTTTTACTTTAGAAGAAATTTGTACCAAAATACATTTGTGATAAGAAAATTTGATAATTGAATTAGAAATTATTAGGTGGAAGATTATGAATCATCTTATGTGGACAAGCTTTAGAATAAGTACGAGAGAATGTGAGGGCCGAAGGCATATTCTTTTATTACATTAGAAAGCGCAACTGTACACGAAAAACATAGTAAATCCTATCTAATGAACAAAGTACACCATAACAAACTTTACTACCAGTCGCACTTTTCTCAAACCAAAAGGTATTTACATGGCCCATCTGCATGCCTTACAGTGACAAACACGTAAAAACATCACTCCATTAGTATACTGTATCCGAACATGGATCTAGTACTCTGTGGCTGCAAGAACTGCTGACCCCTCCACCTGATAATTCATCCAATCAAATACACAGAACAGATCACAAGAGATGTATTCAAGTTCATCTATGGAGAGAGCAACACAGACAAGAAATAAACCATGAATGCAAAAATCAATTTTGTAAGTCAAGCTTTAAGGAATTAAAAATAATATTTTGTGGTGTAGTTTCCAATTTCTTTTTTGTTAACCCAGGCCAAAGACTTTGTACCTAAACAAACCTGCCAACCACTTGCAAAACAAATCAAACATACATTCTAATTTTTTGTTTTTTTCTATTAGGATGTTTCAAGGACAAGTGTGAGTATATTAAAATTTAGTTGCAGCTTGCAATACTAGTTACATAATTAATTTCAACTCTTAACTTTTTTAAACTCTAGAAAGAGATATGGAGATTGAGTTTAAATTAGTCTAATCCTTTCATTTTGGAAACCTAACCTTTGATTTAGTGCAATGTTCTGTATGCATGGCATTTTTATGAACTTCTGTTCTATTGTGTCTGACCTCACAGTTTTCCTTTGTACTAATGTGGTGTTAACCTCCTATTACTACTTGGACTGATTCTCTATTCTAAACAGATGAAAAGAATATCCTGCAAAGAGAGCTTTGAGTTGTAGCAGCAATAATATTTAAACTCTTGTCGTCTAGTTACCTTGAAGGTCGCACCCCAGATTTCCTCTTCCTCTGCAGGTACTGCAGTAATCTTATTCTTTGGATTCTCATAGCATCTCAGTCCTCCAACTGCTGTAGAGTAGAAACATCCTGTAAAATTCAGAGAATAACTAATGAGGAAATACTTACATTTTTGGGTATAAATAAGAAATAAAACATGGACAATGTCGTAGTATAAAATCTCCAAGACTTTTGTGCATGTAATATTTTTCATGTTTCCCCTGTTCTACTATTAAATCTGACATATTATGAATTATCATCACCTTAAAGGTGAGGGGGAGAACATCACTCTAGAATCACAAACTATAAGCACCTCTGTAGGTCACTTGTAACAAGTAGTTGTCAAAATGTTGAGAATTGTGATAGGCTCTGATAAAATTAAACACACCTTCAGGGAAAGAAGCAAGGGACTTGCCACAAGAACCTTTAAGCAAATCTGCATCATCAGCAAAAGCTACATATCCATCAGCTGTAATTCCCCAATAGAGAGGAACTTTACCAGCTTGATCCTGTAAAAAACAATCCAAGCCCAAGGTTGAGTAAAAAAGACTGAAGATCATGACAAATTGATGGGATTGTTAGATAACTTACAGAAGCCACAAAGAGGGTAGAAGTGGACTTGTCAAAAACTATAAAAGCAAAGTTCCCGCTGAGGTGACAAACAACACGGTTGGCAGGGTAGGGTGCTCGATCACGTAAAGCTTTGTAAGCCTCAATCACCAAAATCACTTCAGTGGCTGACTTGGCCAGTCCATACTGTTGTCTCAGGCTGCCCAAATTGTCAAGAGCCCCCTCAAACAAGCAGAATATTTCATCCTTAACAGCAAATGATCTGACATTTTACATTTTACAATTAACATTTAGACCATAAACGTATATAGATATATAGATAGATAAAATTCAATAAGAAACAGTGAAACAATATGCAATCTAGCTGAACCATCACATGTCTTACACTACCATAGTTATTATATATTGACCTAAAACAAATAGTAGTTGAGATACAAAGTGCACAATTTACCTCAAAGTGGTGTGCTACTTTCAATGCCTATATGGGATGGGATGATAAGAAGAAGGATGTGCTCAAAGTCTCAAACACAAAGGTAAACTTTGCATTGCCCTTTTAATTTTCAATTCAAAAGCTTCATTTGTACCACTACTCCTATCAAGCATCATCTAAGTGACACTTCTCTTCCCACAAACAAAGTCCACATTTCAAAGTACTCAATTGTCTTAATTAGTTTATATGAGTAACCTAGTTCTTTTTTATGAGAAAAAGTTGGTAAAGATTAATTATGTCATTCACCTTCACACAAAAGAAAGAGAAGAATAAGACATCCAACCTAATCTTGTAACTACACTGCTTAAATGTTTTAGTATATTTGTGTAAATGTTTTAAATAAAAATAAAAATAGCAAATTTTAAATAAAAGTTATCCATCCTACTTTTGATTAAGAAAACTTCTTGACAAATGAATCAAAAATGAAAACTTGATGACAAGAATATAAATAGCTTAATCAAAGTGTTTTCAATCTTCTGGGTCCACAAGCATAATCTATGTTATCCTTATCCTTTTATCTCATTCATCCTCTTTGGACCAAAAAAGCAAAATAATAAAATGAAAACAACAGTTCAGCCAATAAAAGTCAACATTTTGAAGTGAAAAAAGCAAACCCAATGTATAGACTAATAATTGAACTAGAACCCACCACTTAGAGCATCCACTAAAATTTTCATTTTTTGTGACAAAGAAAACAAATAAAAGGCATACACACTAATTATCAATAAATAACATGGAACTTACTTATAATATTAACTGATCCTATCATCAAATTTATTTATTTTACTTGCACTAATTTGATCAAAATTTTCCTAATAACACTTTCTAAAAAAAGACCAAGTCCGGTTTTTACAAAACCACGTAGACCATGGAAATGGATTCAACAACTCAATCTAGATCCACAAACTGTATCCTAAAAGAAAGCTGGTAAAAAATCCTAAATATTTCATTAATGATATAAGTTGATAATCATGCACATTCAAAATTATATAAAAGGATAAATTATTTTTTAAAAATTTATAAAGAATCTATATTATGTTTTTTTTTAAAATAACAGTATTTGATGAAATCCTGATCAGAATGACTAGTCAGACTGCAAAACTGAGGAATCGGTCTGAAAAAAATCAATTAAAGAAATTAAAATTCATCAAAAAATAATAATCTGTAAAAAAAATTATGTTGTTCAATAAAACAATAATTTTATACAACCATTTCTATTTTTTGAAAATAAAAAATAACAAACAAATTATTTTAATATAATTATATGATTAACATATTTTTATATTATCAAAATTTAAATATTATGATTTTTTTTTCATATATGTATTAAACATTAAAACTTATAACATAAAAAAAAGTAGTGATAATATACAATAAAATACTTACATATTAATTATTTTGTTAATATTAGTTTGACAACTTTCAATTGATTAATTTATGATTAAACTTTTAAGATTGAAATTAAGTTGTGATAACCTCAAATAGGTGTTTGGTTTTAAAAAGTCTTGAAAATAAAGATAGAGATGGATGATGATGAAATTATTACTTTATAAATCAGATCACCCACCCACCCACTCCAAACCGATACTAATACTCAAAATGACTCATTTTCTAAACTGTCAGTCTTTTTTTTTATGCTGCCTTCCACATAATGATTCAATTTCACTGTATTACTATTTATTTCTATTTTTTCAATTCTATTTATTATCTCAATATTTGCACTATTTCATAAATTTTTAGGAAAATTTAAGAAAGAAAGAGGAATCATCCATGTCTTTTGGATTTGACAAAATTTAATTTAATAATTGAAAGATTTAATGAAAAAACAATGTTGAATTATTCTTCATGGTATTTTTTTTTTTTGAAGAGTGAGCTTTGTAAAGAGAAATAAGAAGAAAATTTTAAATTTATATGATATTGCTTTTTTATTGTAAAAAGTATATACCTGTGTAATTTTTTAATTTAGTTTCTTCCTGAAACTCCTAGAATATGCAATAAATGTAGTCCTTGATCGGAATGATAGACTCATGAATCAGCAGCAGCAAACTTTTTCCACCAAACATGTTCTCACATGATTTATACTAACAACAACAGATCAGATACGATCCTTCCATTTTGTGTCAGAAATCTTTAGAATTAAGGAATTGATTAATTCCATTTTTCTTAAACTATAATTTTTAAAAGCTCTTCCTCTTAAGTTTTATCGATAACAACGAAATTTTTGCCAGAGTATGGTGAAATTTATAAAATTTATGAAATTACAAAATCTTTAAATACCTGGGATGCCATGGGGACTCGCTGTGGTGTGTGTAAGCCAACTGCACGTGTTCTCCCACTTGTAGTGACACTGCGGATGCTTGGCTATCCACGAACCGTTTCAGCAGCTTTTCGGCGGTTGTTTTTGGGGACGGTGTTCGGCTGCCCGCGGCCACCAATTCTTCCGGTGGTGACACCACAGAACTGCTGAAGATTCCTAACATTTTTTTCTCTCACTAAAAAACAGAAAATAAAAATAAGAAAAATTAAAAAAAAATTGTTTTAGCTCTCTTGCTAAAGTACACGCTACTGAGTATGGGATGGGAAGTGCGTGTGCAGTGTGGGTTTCGTTATAAAGATGAGGAATGAGGGCAGTGCGGTCATTTTGGAGATAAATTAACAATTAAAAACTGTTGTATCTTTGTGAATAACTACGTCTTTATGGGTTGAAGAAAATAAATTGTTCCTTGGTAGGGCCCATACGATGGTGATGATGTTTTGAGCACGAGAATCAGGATCAGATACCTTTGGCTTTAGCCATTGTGATTATCATTACTCGGCAGGGTATCATCACCGTTTGTTTTGTGGGTAGGGACCCAGGGATGGAATGCAGTTATCTGCTGCGGAAGCGTCCAGAATTGCTTTTGTTTGCACCTTCCTACCATGTCAGATACTTTCTATGCATGATATTTTCCTTTATTACTAGGTTTTTCATTACTATGCACTGGGAGTTGTTAAAACTCACAATTGGATTACCTTGTGTCAACATTGTTATGAAGTATCACATTGCTTGTTTATTTCCTCAATTTTCTGTCAAGTTCTTAATCTTTTGCCATGTTAAAATGATTTCCCTTTTTTCTTGTGGATTTAAATGTTTCTGAGATTTTCAAATTCTCTTCCAAGGCTAAAATATCTGTAATTTTTTTTTTTTAAATATCTGTAAATATATTCTCTTTCCAACCAAAAACAAAGGAAAAACAGAAGGACACTGTACAATGACTAACCAAAACAGCTAAAATCCAAGATCTAATTAAGAATCTGTTTTGTCCCTAGAGAAAGAAAGGAATGATGATGATGATTTGATCCAGAAAGAAAAAAAATATGAAAATTGAGATATTAATTAGTGATTTATCTTTTTACATAAAAATAAGAAGAGATGTGAGAAAGTAAAAACATAATCAAGGTGTAGAACATAATTTTTTTATTTTGTCTGATGAATTTTGTGATAATGTAAAATAAGTATGAGTTTTAAATAGATAAATAAAATAAATATGATAAGAAATAAATAATAAAAAATCAAAAAAATTAAATAATGTTATAATTAAAAATATTTATCTTTATTTGTCTTCAATAAGTTCTATTTTTACTTAATTTTTTGTTAAAACAAGTGTTTTATTTCATCCTATATCCTATTTTTTTAATTATTTTATTTTATCTTAATGAGTTAAATATAATAGTTATATTTATTTATAAATTTAATAAAATTATTTAAATATAATTTTGTATTATTGTTTCTATATTTAATATATATATATAATGTTAGAAGAGTGACATAGATAATGAATTTGAATAAAAGAGAAAAAAAGAAGATAACTATTGTGGAGTAATTAAGTGTGTGCATGAGTTTTTTTTTCTTTTTTTTATTGAAAGATAAGCTTTATTTAAAAAAATAAAAAATATTTGAAAGTTTATAAGTTTATTTGTTCTAAATCTTATAATTTATTTTTTTAAATTCTCTATACTTTCTAAAATAATAAAATAGGTTTTTGGTTGTGATTATGCTATTGAGTTGTGGTTTTAATGAGCTATAAGGCTAGGTAGGGAGTTTTTTTAACCAATCCTTTGTATTAGACACTCTCTACCCATTTATTTTATTTTATTTTTTCTTTGCTAATGGGTCAATTAGTTTTACCTTGAATATATTATTTAATGAATTATTAACTAGTAAATGATCACTCTAATCAATTGGAATTTATTCACTCCTTTTAATTTTAAGCATAAAAAGGGAAAAAGATAATTTAATGACTTTTTTCTCAATTTCTTAAATCAATCACGTTGAATCAAATTAAATCAAGTTAATAAATTTTATTAAAATGTTTGTTAAAGAATAGTATTATATTAATATATTTTTTTTATTATTTGTTTTAAGTATAACAACTTCACTAAAGTATACTAGATATTAAAAAAATATGTATTGAGTTGAGAGTCTAATAATTGTCAATAAGTATTTGAAATATTATCAACATCAACATCAAGAATAAAAAATAAAGTGTTTAAGTTGTTAAATCGTGATGGTTAAGCTTAATGATTGTGTTTCATTCATATCTTTACGTGTTTATTAAAAATATTAATTAATCTTAGGAGAACTAGTAAGGATGAGACTGAAAGCAATATATATTACACAAGTTGGAATATATGTTATTTTTTATTGGGAGGAGAATCTAATAAATTATATAATATAAAATCTAAAGTGTAATAAGATTAAAATATGAGTCTAGTTATTATATTTATAATACATGTGAACTTAGTTTTCTAATTTCTAAAGATATGTTATTTTAGTTATTTTTATTTTATATTTAATGACAATTTTTTTGCCATCATAAAATTATAAAATAATTACATGATATTACTTTTTATATTTAAATTTAATATTTAATAATTTTTATCTTACAAAGTTAATAAAAAACTACAATCGTATGTTTTTAAAATTAAAAACGGAATTTAACTATTTAAAAATATAAAAAATACAGGAAAAAAAAACATATTATTTTCCTATAATACATGTTTTAGTATTAACGATAATTTTTTTTATCAACTCACTATTATTATAATATATTTGAGGTTTTGAAGTTTTTCGAATACTATGGCTATCAACGTTTTAAGTGATAAAATTAAAAATATTGAACTATGTTTTTTAATAAAATTAGTATTCATATTCACAATAAGGAATAAATTTGTAAAAGGAGGTTGCTTAGGTATATATATGGGTGGATCATGCTCACACCTCATGAGAATCTATAAACTTTATCTCCTTCCTTTTTCAATGTCAAGCTCCATTACGTTATGTATGATAAATGTCAACTAAAATTGACATAACAACCAATTCATATTCTTTAAAATATACAAGTTTAATTATTTTTGTTAATCTAATTTTTCTACTAGTAAATAATTTATAAACATTTATAGTTATTTACTAAATTTTAAGATGTGTTTTGATTTTAATAAACCTATTTGTTTTTTCATAAGAGAGTAAGCGGACACTTAACCTAGAACCTAGAAAAAAGTACTCTTGTATTAAGAGATTTAATTAAGTTACAATTTTAATTTGATTTTAACATATTTAATGTGTTGAATACTCTATACTCCTATATAATTAAGAACTACTTTTAAGTTAATTCTGAATAAATAACTACATCATCTCTTGAAAGTATTGAAAGTAGAAAACATTGTTGCACTAACCATTAAATTGAAACTATAAAAAAAATTGAATGTATAAAACAATCATATAATCCAAAAATTTAAGAAAAGTGCATAAAGTTATAATATTGACATTTAGATATTATAAAATGAGTGTAATTAATTAATTTTAAATATTATTTAACATATGTGATTTCTCTTTACACTATAAAAAATCACAAAATATAAACTAATTTTAAAAATAAAAAATAATTAATTGTTATAGTGATTAAATTAAAGATTAATTTATTTATTTATTTTTAAATTAGTTTTTATTATTGTTAAATAATTTTTAAATTAGTATCTAATTAGTTAACCATGTTTATTAATAGATGAGTAAGAGTGAAAAAAAAATTTAAAAGTCTGTTTTAAACTTGAATTGTGATTATTTTTATTTATATAATTTATAATTATGTATTAAGAATATTCTAGAAAAACAACTTTAATCTTATAAAATATATGTATTATAATAATTAAATATATTTTTGGTGTTACATTACCATCCTCGTCACTACTTGCAAGATATTTCAATTACATTTTAAATACTGATTTGTTTTTTAAACAGAGGTATTTTAGATACAAATTATTTAAATAATTTCTTTGAAAGTAATAAAAAAAGGGAACGTGTCCGTATTTGTTTTTAAATGCTCTAATAAAATTTTGATGTCTCAATCACCGACAAATATGGTGAGAAAACTAACGCTATAGTTACTTAAAATATTATTATAGTTTTTTAGATTTTTTTTTCATTCATTTTTAGTCATTTTCCAAAGTTGTATGATAATTTTATTTTTTTAAAATATAATACAAATTTATGCAAATACAAGTTTTAATGAGCAGAAACGCACACTATGGTTAAATATATTTTTGTATTATTATATTTTTCTTTTAATTTCACTTAACAATGTTAACTTTTCTTAATTTTTTTTAGAAGAATTAAATTAATATGATATTTTTTATTAAATTGATGATAATAACTATAACTCATGAGATACATATCTTTATAAAAGTTTTCATGTTAAATATTACTCTGTAACTTACATCTCAGTTAAGCTCACACTTCAATTAACAATAATCATCTATCAGTATAAGAAAAAAATATTATTAAAAAAAATACAAAAATATGGGAAACTAGAACTAGACCAAAACTTATATGTTAACAAAAATGATACATATGTAGACTATACTTATTCATAAAGAATTCTAAGAACAGACTAGATGGAAGCCTATTATATCAATGAAATGATTATCTATGAATAAATCTTAAATTAGCCAACTTATTAGCATACACATTCCATTCATAAAAAATATGGGTAACCTTAAACCTGATTTTTCCACAATAATTAAGACAAGTATTTCATCGATTACAAACACATTAGTCTTTGCAGTAAACGCAGCACAACCAATGCAGAATCACATTTAAGCCAGACATTAGTAAGCCCCATCTTTTGAGTCTCCTCCGTAGCATATATAACTCCATAAAACTCAACAACCATAGCAATATGAACTTCAAGAAATGCAAAAAAAAACATTAATAAACCTCCCATAGTCCCACGGAAAATACCTTCACAAGTAGCAATATCAGATACCCCAAGCAGTGCCCCATCAATGTTAATTTTAACCCAGTCTGGTGAAGGAAACTCTCATCTAACAGGAAGAGGATGAAAAACTTTATCACTACGAGTATTAATAAAAAAAACTTAATTAAGTTGAAATCCAAATATCATTATTCATTGAAGTTTTAGACAAATTTTTCACTAGACAAGTTAAATTTTTAATTGCCGAAATAGTCTTAGAAACCTCAATCTTATCCTGAAATCTAGCATAATTTCTCATACGCCATATCATTCAAATAAATAAAAGTTATCACAGCAAATTTAATCAATTTAACAAAATTAGGGATGGCAAAGCGGGGCGGGTCGTGCGGGCCGGCCCGCGGCCCGCAGGTAAAAAACGCGGGGCGGGATGACCTTTTCAACCCGCTAACCCGCATTAGCCCGCCCCGCATTAGCCCGCAACCCGCGCGGGCCAGTTGCGGGGCGG
>Ga0123342_1004986_pt1 | contig 19713 bp, 15 predicted proteins | sample Turbeawhitnodule_FD_89960 | JGI IMG/M metagenome (GOLD analysis project Ga0123342, IMG submission 89960) | Root nodule microbial communities of legume samples collected from Mexico - Turtle bean Mexico white nodule | ecosystem: Host-associated > Plants > Roots > Nodule | place: Mexico: Nepantla... | reverse complement strand
GAGTGGGGTGTATGGAAATGTTTTTGTGTTTGTTTTAGTTTATTTTTTTTGTTTTTGTGTGGGGGTGGGGGGGTGAGGGGGGGGGGGGGGGGGGGGGGAGGCACAAAATTTATTTTTGTTCCTAGTTTAAAATATAAAATCAAATTTGCTTTTTCCCCCCTCTTTTGTTGAACATTATTTAGTGCTTTATTAAAGTTTTATTGAATCATTGGGAAGTGAAGATAACCTGTTATTGCACTTAGGGAAAATATATACAATGAGTTCTTTATTTATAAGTTACCATAACAATATTCAGTTGTGGTTATTTAAATCCATTATGGTCTATCAAATTATTTTTGTGGTTTATGATTTGGGATATGAAAGTTTTAGAAGTTCATCAGAACTCATAATTAGTGGACTCTTAATAGAGATCCATCCCAATCAAATCAACAAAGGGATTTGTAGTTCTAAAAGAAAGCATGGAAGTATGACCGTAACAGTTATGAGCTCCCTGTCCCAGCCATGGAGGTATCGTTCTAGCCCAAGGCATAGAACCTCCAGTTTCAGAAAATAAAGGGACTTAGTTGGCTTATTAAGACTGGGAGGATCTTAATCACATGGTACAAATTAAAGGGATCTAAAGTGCAATTAAGTTTTATGTATATCTGTCTGTACGTACACCTAACATTTTGTCATGGTAAGTATGTATGCAATTGTCTGTTATTCATTTGAGGGTTGGGGTTGATCTTTCTATGTCGTATTTGATGTTACTAATGTATTGGTTAACAGGATTATAGGAAGAATGCATTCATGGAGGCAGATCTGCAGTGCTCAAATGCCATTCAGTCTATGGAAAAGAGGCTGAGGGCAGCTTGTAATGCTTCTGATGCAAAGATTGATAATGTTGCTAGGGTAATTGCTATGCTCCTAATGGAAAATATAGATCATGACTGTTGAAAGAATATAAGTTTCTATAATGTATTTTTGATTCAGGTTCTTGATGCTCTTCTATCTGAATATGAAAAAACTATTCAAGGACCAGGGAAGTGGCAAAAACTTGCTGTTTTCTTGCAACGAAGGTTTGTTAAAATGTCTATCTGCCAAATCTTCTACTTGTGTATTTTGTCTTTCCAGTGACTTTCTAAATTAATTTCCATGTTGCTGCTGTCAACAGTTTTGAAGGCCCTGTGGTTGACCTTATCAAGAGGCTAGTAGCTAAAGTTGAATCAGAAAAGAGTTCTCTTTCTTTACAATGCCGGTTGTTTGAAGATAAGATGGCTCTTCAAATGAAACGGTTGGAAGCCAGTGAAGGTGAAAAATCTGACTATGTCAAGAGATATGAGGATGCCATCAAAGATAAGAAGAAACTAACTGATGAATACATGAATCGAATAACTGATCTCCAAACTAATCGTCGATCACTGGATGAAAGGTACTCTAGTTTATTGAAAACACTAGATTCTACCAAACAGGAATCTATGGATTGGAAAAGAAAATACGAGCAAGTCTTATCGAGGCAGAAAGCTGAAGTAGATCAAGCTAGTTCTGAAATAGCAGCTCTCAAGTCCCGAAGTGGTGCTGCTGAAGCAAGGTTGGCAGCAGCAAAGGAACAAGCTCAGTCTGCTCAAGAGGAGGCAGAGGAGTGGAAGCGAAAGTATGATATTGCCATTAGGGAAGCAAAATCTGCTTTAGAGAAAGCATCTATTGTGCAAGAGCGCACAAACAAGCAGACGCAGTTGAGAGAAGATGCTTTAAGAGAAGAATTTTCTGGAACTTTGGCTGAAAAAGTGCACTCTCCCTCTTGAGATTCCTGCTCATTTCTTTTATATCTTTCACTTTTCCAATTACACAAAGAGATCTGTAATGGTTTGCAAACTTGAGTTCTTATTTGTTACTCCTTGCTAACTGTGCAGGAAGATGAAATAAGAGAGAAAACCGCAGAAATTGATCATGCTGAGAAGTGTTTAACTACCCTGAATTTAGAGTTGAAGGTGAGATTCTTGGCTTCTAAAAGTGTCTCACAGAGCCTATTATCAAGTGCTTTCAGCAAAACAAGATTTATGTTGTGCATGTGTATAAATTCTGTTTTATATTCTTGATACTTGTGCATCTCTTATTTTTTCTGTCATTTTGGTCCCTTGATTTCTGATCTTATGTTGCATCTTCACTTGTCTGGGATTTGTAGATGGATTTTAAGACTTTAGAATTCTACACTCAATTATATATGCATGTTTAGTCTTTTTGGGACTAAGTGCGTTATCCACCTTGCAGGCTGCTGAATCAAAGATAAGAAGTTATGATACTGAAATATCATCACTGAGGATTGAAATTAAAGAGTTGTCTGAGAAGTTGAAAATTGAAAATGCGAAGACCCAATCATACGAGAGGGAAGCAATGGTTTTTCAGCAGGAGAAGAACCATCTAGAACAGAAGTATGAGACTGAGTTCAAAAGATTTGATGAGGTCCAGGAAAGGTGTAAAATTGCCGAAAGAGAAGCTGCCAGGGCTACTGAAGTGGCTGATAAAACACGGGCTGAAGCAGGCATGGCTCAAAAGGAGAAGAGTGAGATGCAGAGACTGGCAATGGAAAGACTGACACAGATTGAGAGGGCTAAGACGAGAATTGAAAGTTTGGGGAGGGAGAAAGATAATTTGGAAGCTGAATTACAGAGAGTAAGGGATTCGGAGAAGGATGCACTTACCAGAGCTGTGAAACTAGAGGAAAAGGTGCAACAGAGAGAGAAGGATTTAGAAGCCCTTTTGGATAAAGACAAGACCCACAGGCGAAATAGTGCGCAAATTCTCGAACAACTTCTGGAAACAGAACGTGAAGCACATGCACAGGCAAATAACCGGGCTGAGGCTCTCTCCCTGCAGTTACAATCAGCACAAGCCAAAATTGATTCTCTCCATCAAGAGTTGACTAAATTTCGACTGAATGAAACTGCATATGACGGTAAGCTAAACACTGCTTCCCATGGTAAACGTATGAGGGTAGATGACGACTTTGGTGATGACATGGAGGTAAGCCCAAGAATAGCAAAGGTAGCCAAGAGAACTAGGAGTACATCCAGTCCTCTTAAGTACACCCAACCAGAAGATGGTGGTTCCGTCTTTGAGGGTGCTGAAGAAAATCTTAGTCAGCGAACAAACGAGGAGGATTACAGAAAGTTTACCGTCCAGAAGCTTAAACAAGAGCTCACAAAGCACAACTATGGTGATCAGCTGCTTCGGTTGAAGAATCCCAACAAGAAAGATATCATTGCTTTGTATGAGAAATGTGTTCTTCAGAAGTCCTAGCTGGGTTTGCTTAAATCTCATTCGTTCCATGCTTGTTGACACATATAGACTAGAAATATTGTGAGTGGTTTTTACCTTTTTGGGTGTGTTTGGTTGAGTTTACTAGTACAGGCCATACTCATTTTTTATGGCCCCATCTTTTATTTGTTGATTGGTTGAGTCAGTTGTGTTTATACATACACCTGTATAGTTCTTTATTTTTGTATTTATATTAACATTGCTTGCATTTTTAGATCAGCTACATAACTTTATGGATTCATTGTTTCTCAACTACAGATTCAAAATACTCTCGTCAAGTGTTTTTTTAAACTTTTATGAAGAAAACATCAAGTAAATGTTAAGACATTATTTTATAGTAGTTTAACTCTTTAAGGTATATATATATATAGTATTGAAAATAGTATAACAAAATTATTAAGTAAATTTGCTACACTTGATAACATTTACATAGTTTTACGTAAATAATTGCTATCGAATTTAATTTAAATATATTTTTATGAATAGGTATAGGTTATGTGATAATTTCGTATATTATATAAATTTGAAATTTTATTTTGTAACTAGACTTCTAAGAGTTAATCTTAAAATAGTGTCTTTTTCACTTATATTAATTTGCACGTATTCTTTCAATTTAACCTTTTATTATAGTTTGAGTAAAATTATCTTGTTAATTTAAAATTAACCACATTAATGTTTTTGTTTTCCTCCCCTTCTATAATTGAACTTTCTCACATCCTACTTTAATGACTTTCTCTTCTCTCCAACCTCATAATCCAAACTGAGTAGTAAAAGATAAATCTTATTCACAAATAATTCAAATAAGTCAATTACGCACAATTGTTTAAGACTGTTTTTGAAATCTCGCATTTTGCAAGAGTTTAAGAGTGAAGAGGGAGAAAATGCAGTTAACAATGTATAACGCAATCATAATTTTGAACCACTTTAAGAATATAAAGGGCTAAATTAAACTTTTTAAAAGATAAATGACCAAATTGAACAAAAAGGATAGAATATAAAAGATGAACCATTTCTATAATTTTTTATTTTATTTTAAAAACTAGGTGTATTGTTCACGGAGACAATCTTATGACATCATTATTACAAATCTTATGTATGTCTTTTGAAGAATGAAAATATTTTCAAGTGGAAATAGAAAAGGACAAAGAAGACTTGAGTTTCGTTACTTTAACATTGTTTACACAAGAACATGAATTAAGACAAGATTCATGAAGGAGGAATTACTTTTACAAGAACATTAAAAAATCATCACTTGAATAGATATTAAGGTGAGACTTATTTTAAAAAATTACTTTTAAGAGAACATTGAAATCATCACTTAAATTTTAGGATATTACCTATAAAAGAATAATTAATTTTTCAAAAAATAATATCCTAAAACTTCCTCAAATTTTCATATATTTAAAAATCATTTACAAAAAAAAAATGACTACGATAATTATTGAGGTCAAAAAAATTAAATGAAATTAAAATTGTTAAATCTAGATGAATGATCTAGATTGAAAAAAATTATCTTTATGTCTTGATTCACACTTTTTAAACACTTTTCATACTCTTTTAAAGACATGTTTCCTTGAGACATTGTGGCCATGCAACCTTTCCATTCTCTTTGTACATTTGCAATGATGTTGGGGATACCATATGAAGATCAAATTAGAAGAGAAAATAATAATTAGAAGAGAAAATAATATCCAACTTGTTATTGTTCTGGTACAGATGTGGTCAAAATCCGGAATCCGGAATGAACTCTGAATAGTCTCCCTTCAAACTTCAAGAATCATGAAGTTATTGAAAATTATACATAGAAATTAAACTAAATTAGAAATGGAATACATGTAGCCAGCAGAGCATATTAAACATTTCCTAGTAGTTTAAAAATTTTCAAAAGAACAAGAGTAGCCAATATTACAGGTATGGCAACAAACTTTGAAATGCTTCCCTTGTCCTTCCTTATTAGGATCCCTTCAATGAGAGGGTAGTTGACAGTAACTATAAAAACTGCAAGGAAAAGCTGTATGAACATTTTGTCACAGTCACCCACCAATAACACTCTGTAGACTCCTCCCACTAAGCAATATATGTTGACAGTGATGAGAAAAAGCATTGGTGCTATAAAGATATTTGATGCTTGGAAATCATATTTATCCATTTGATATAGCAGAGTTTGTTCATCATTTTCTAGTTTGTTAGTGGGCAAGAAACTAGCTTCTCTTATACCAAATTTCTTTAGCAGTGCATCCAAGCATCCATATAAATGGCAAGTGACAGATTTCATCATCCAGATCCTCTGCTCATTTATCCAGTTATGGAGTGTACCACCAGTTAAAGAGACTTCTTGTAAATGTTTTAGAAGAGCTGATAGAAAGATGAATGCAAAGACAATGAAAAAAGGGTCTGAAACCTATGAAGAAGAACAAAAGAAAAAGGAAAAAATGGTTTTAGCATGTGAAGCAAATATATGCACGAATGTGACACTTAAAAAAGAAAAATGATACATTGACAACCTTGTTTCAGTATACAGTCCTGTTCTTTACCTAAAATTTCAATTTTTTGTATGAAATAACGAAAATACTTTTTCTTTATATCATCAACTAGAGGTTGTATAGTGAAGTAGGTTGTCAATATATCATTACTTGACTTAAAATGGTGGGAAGTGAGGTCATTATTGTTGTTACCTTAGGGTATAAGGGTATTCCATTTAGTAGACTGAGCTGAGGGACAGTTGCAAGACACCAAAGGGGCAAGCAATAGAGAGGGAAATATGTGAGCCATGCAAAACACAGACACTGGAGAAGTGGCATCCTTGTTGGTCCATATATAAGGGGGCAAAATCTATTTATACCATTTTCAAACAAACCACTGTACCATCTAGTGCCTTGGATTAGTACATCATTCAAATTTGTTGTAGCTGTACCTAGGAACTGTGGCTTGGATGGTTCACAGAAAACTGAAGTCCATCCATCAGAATGCAAGACAAATCCAGTAAGGTAATCTTCTACTACACTATAATATAAGAAACCAACCTGCAACAGTCAAAAAATTTTGCACATTTTTTAGACAAGAATTTTGAAAAAAATAAAATAATTAACAGGTCTACCTACCTCTTCTCCCCATTTAGTGCCAATTTCATAGCTACAAGAAGCCAAAAAGTGAGGTTCTTCTAGAAATGCATATTTCTGATCAGATACCAAATCACTTGTGTTGTTTCCATCAAGTGATCTGATGAATTCATTAGATGAACCGAACTGTTCTTTTTGTTGCAGCAGATCACTTCCTAGGATTCAACACAAAGAATAGTAAAGAGTATGGTAACCTCTCAGTACAAGGGCAATGTTTATATGTCAATGTCATTGAAATTTTGTGTTTTAGGAAGCAACTAGATAAGAAAATGTTGTTTAATTTAATACCTTTCCTAGCACAGTTTCCAAACAGTGATGCCCTTTTTATATAAAAGCCTGTACCTGACATAACAGGTCCCTTAAGCCCATCCATACCTTGCCATTGTAGCTGAATTGTCCAAAAAACAAAGTTAGTCAAGCATTGCACCATCTTCTACAATATGAAACAATTACAAATGTCTGATTTAGATGTCCTTAGTTCTTACTGAAAACAGTGATCTCAGCTGACTATCATAGATGTCATTCTTGCTGATGTTGTGAAATTTCTGAGGAAATTGAACAAAAGACAAGGAGGATGACATCTTTGGATCAAGGTGAAAACACATGGCATATCGAGCTGAGGTTGGATCATTGCAGAACATGTCACAATCTAGAACTAGAATGTATGGAGAATTACTCATCACTGAAGAGACACGAAGCTGCAGTGTAAGATGGGAAAACATTATACTTGTTGTGTTGGTAAAACAAGTTTTGTATGCAGTTTGGCAGATACACAAAAGAAAAGTATAGTCATACAAGGACATTGAGGGCTCCAGCCTTGAAATGGTGGGGATGAGAAGCCTTTTTCTCACGAGAAACATACACAAGGACAGGCATTTTCACATTATCTACATCATCTGTGATACTTTCTTGAATCACCTGCCAAAATGCAGATTAATAAACCAAATTCCTAACATAATTTGTTTCTCATCATCGTAGTGTATCAGTAGTACCAAGTTGGAAATCACATCTTAAAGTTTTACAAAAGTACATCATAAACCATTTTAGTAATTTTTTTGTTACCAGAATAGTAAAAAAACCAGAATTCTGTTTCTTTATTCAAGTTGGTCCAATCCAATATTCAAGCCAAAATGAGAGACGCCAAACGCTAGTATACCTCAATGACAGATGGATGATCTCTGGAAAATGGCCTATCTTTTCTGAATGCCTTTATCTCTTCTTTAAAACCCTCATACTGTTCCTGCAAATTATTTAAAAATCATTAAGTGAGCATCTACAATAGTTTATATAAGATTTCAACATTATTTAAATACTACAGAGTCAGATATATTTGCAAAGATTGTTTATTTAAAAACTAAAAGATGAATTAAACCAAGTTCCCTCAAAGTCAACCTTGATCTTATGCTTATCTGCCAAGTACAAACTACTCCTTGCAAAATCAGCATCATCAGCATGATCCTCTGAAGCAGAGAAGTAAGCCTTGGGGCACCTGTTCTTGATTTTGTACCTTGTGCAAAAGGGGAGCCAGCACCTAGCAAATTTCCAAGCCTCCCTCACACCATGCAGGGTCAAAGGAGACCCCCCATCATCTGAAAGATACACATGCAGTTTCTCTGGAGGGTAATCCAGAGCCATGGCTGACAAAACAGTGTTCATCACATCCAAAGTGGGTTCTTTAGTTGGATCTGCAGTGCATATGAACACATCAATAGGAGGAAGTTTGTGATCCTCCGGCAATCTTTCTGGGAAGACAGAACGTGAGATGGGGCGCCAGCGAAAGGCTTGATCAAGGATCCAAACGAAGGATAGAATGGTTTCTGAAGCAAAAACAAGTAGCCATGATAACAAGCCATAGCCTTGTCTGTTTTGTGGGAGTTGGAAAAGAAAACAGAACCTGTAATAGAACAAGAAGGCTAAAGCTGTGGAGTGGAGTAACAGGTGAAGTCTATTAACGATGAGTTGCAGGTTTTGGACATGGAAGGTATTCAGAGGAAGAAGGCTCTTCATTGTTTTGCATACATGCAAGAGGTGAAGTCCATTTCTCTATATAAGTATTGGATTCTCCTTTTTTAGTGATATTCTTCAACTTTAATGCCATAGTATATTCTTCAACTTTAGTCATCTTCTACCACCACCTCAAAAAAGACAAAAATATTCTTAGAACTATAAGAGTCGTATATCATTTTTTATGTGATAGGATTTGAAGTAAATATATATAACAAAAAGATAAATTTAAATTTAAATAATGTAAAAGAAAATATTACAATAATAATATTAAGATTTAGAATTAAATATAATTCTTGTGATGCATTTAGAAATAAATATATAATAAAATTAAATATATAAAAAATATTAAAATGATAATATTAAGATTTCTAATGCGATTATATAAAAAATGTGTAATTGATTTTTTTTTTTATAATAAAATATTATATTATAATGATAATAATAATTAAAAGTATAATAAACTAATAATTTATAAAGTTGTAATGAGAATGTAAGGAAAAAGTGAAAATACAAAGTAGGATGATGACTGAGAATAATTTTAGTGTTGAGTTTTAAAAATATAAAGCTCACACTTAAGTTATATACATTTCATTGATAATTAATGATGTGATAGGAATAATATTTAATTATGATGATCCCATACAAATTTTTCAATTGTAGTATTTTGAAATTTTGGTGCATCTTAGAAAGAGATGAGAATAAAAAGAGAAATTGTTATAAGTGTTTAACATAAAGATTTAGACTTTTCTTTAGGATTTTTTCTAAATAAAACGTTACTGTAGAATTTTCTATATTCTTATTTAATTAAAAACTTTCTAGATTTTATTCAGAGAAATTTAAGAGTTATTTTAGATATTTTTTTTATTTCAAATTATAATAACATTTTTTTTTAATTTAAAATTTTCTTCTTCACATCAATCTTTGTTCTTAATTTTTGAAAATTTTGAAACTTTAATAATTTCATGAATCTACAAGTTAATATATGATCATGTTTTCTTCTTCATAGGATCTTTTGTACATGACTTCGTTGAGTTCTAAATTTTTTATTATTCTTCAAAGAAACTCGAGTTTGGAGGGTTTGCTCCAATGACTTTTATCGTCCTTGCTTCATGAGCTTGTAGAGAACATTTCAATTCTTCAATAATCATGGAGTTAAGATATTTTGACTCTTCAACTACGTACCACATAATCGAACTTTGAAGTTAAGGAACGTAGGATTTTCTCTACTACATAAACATCTTTTATTTTATCTCCATATTCCTTCAATTGATTAACAACCACATTTATTCTGGAGAAATAATTCAAAATTAATTCGGATTCTTTTATCTTCAAAACTTCAAAGTCACTTTTTAGTGATTGAAACTTTATCTTCTTCACTTTATCAATGTCTTGGATTACTTTTTCGATATCTTCCAAGCTTTTTTCGACGTAGTAGTATAAACAACTTTCTCAAACACCAGGTCATCCAAACAAACTCTCTATCTCATATTGAAACAATATTTATTCCCTTGTAGTTCCTTATAATATTTTTCTACAATCTCCCAAACACCTTGAAAGTGTATTAGTGCTTTCATGCAAAGACACTATTTTTCATAAATTTCTTTTTATAAGACTAGAAAATTTTAGAAGGTGGTATACCCATTGTTTGCCATCTCTCAAATCTATTTTTCTCTCTTTTAACTCTCTAGATCAAACCAAATCCTCGATACCACTTTGTTCGAGGAAAAGATAAGATTAAAAAAAAACTCAATTTTTCTTGCATTAAAAATGTCAAATATAATAAAATATTACTTGTATTTAATGAAGACATCTAGACTCTCTTTTAAGAACTTTTCTAATTAAAACTCCACTATAACAAAATCACATAACTGATGTTAGTTTAATTTTTTTTAAACAAAGCCGTATATAATTTTAATATTTAGTTCAAATATAAAGTGGGGAGTAAACCAAAAGGTAATCCAAGTGCCAATCCTTGTTTTGGAAATATCTTGTAGAATTTTAAAATCATTTCATTTCTTAACCAGTGACTCCAGAATTGTATATATTTATTTGCTTCTATAACGTTTATCTTAAATATTGTCTAATAATAAATAATTTTTAACATATAATTAGATTATTTTAAATTACAATAAGGAGACAAAAAAAAAAAAAAACCCTGAGATTATCTATTAGAGTGTGTTTGGATTGGAGAGGAGATTTGAAAGAGTAGATTTAAAGTGATTTGAGAGGAAAGTGAAGTTTTTGAATTTTAATAGTATTATGATGTAAATTTTTAATAATTATAAAATATATATTATAAATTAATTTTAATTTTATTTATTTATTCTTATCAATATTAATTATTATTTATATATTTTTAATTATAGTTGTTATTTCATAAATTTATTATTAATATTTTTATTTTAATTATCATTTTATATATTTATTAATATTTTAATAATTGTTATTATTATTTATGTTGATAATATATATATATATATATATATATATATATATATAATCAAAATCTTTGCAATTCTTCGCAAATATGGAAACAAAGAAAGTTAAAAGTATTTTACCTTGTTTTCTACATTTTATTATCTTGATTTACGAACTTTCAACGCATTTCTCATCTCATAACTTTCTATCGTTGAATCCAAACGTATCATTAGGGAACAGGTTTGGGGTAATGACATTTGTTTAGTTTCACAACTCGAAAAATTATATACAATTCTAAAATTTTGTATATAATTCTTGATGAGTTTAAAAATAAATATATAATAAAAAATAAATTTATAATTAAATGATATGAAAAAATATTAAAATAGTAATATTGAAAGTTATAATGTAATTTATGTATTACAAACAAGAACATTAATATGATACGTATATATGAACACAAAAATATGTACAATTTTTAAAATGTAAAGCACGAGAATACGAATCTAGATATTATATAATTATAAACTATATAAATTGATAATAAAAATTTATCTACACTAAGAATGTTTTTTATGACTGATTTAAAAAAATTTATTTTTATTTTTATAATTATAATAAAAATTTATAAAATAAATTTAAGTTTTATAAAAATTAATGTATTTTTATTTCTAAAATTATGTTAAACTTGTAATAAAATTATCACAAATTTAACAAATATTTTTATAAAATGTAATTGTATAAAAACGATAGATTATGAATATATCATTAATCTTTGACAAGATACGAAGTGACGTTGATATTTGATTTTGATGATGGGAGACAGACATTAACGTTAGAACACAGAAACCAAGTTACAGTATGATGTGTTATGTTCTGTTCTGATAATAAAAAGAAAAAGAGAATGCAAAAAGAAAGCGAAAGAGGCTTCATTTCCCATCTCTGCACTCTCTAACCCACCTTAATATAATCTCTCCTTTTTCTCCAAAAACTTCTCTCTTCTTTCTCTCTTCTCTCTCTTTCTCTCTCCACCTTTACCAACTAAGCAAAGCAACACACTGAGCTATAACTTTCTCCAATGGCAGCACCAAAGTTTGTTCCTCTGTTGTTACTAACCATGATGGTGGAAATCCAGAATGTGGTTGGTCAAGGTGCTGCGACTTGGTGTGTGGCAAGGAGTGATGCCAGCAATGATGCACTGCAAACGGCTTTGGACTATGCATGTGGGGCTGGTGCTGATTGTCTTCCTCTTCAGTCTGAGGGACTCTGTTTTCTCCCTAACACCATTCAGGCCCACGCTTCCTATGCCTTCAACAGCTACTATCAGCGCAGAGCCAGAGCTCCTGGCTCCTGTGATTTTGCTGGAACAGGCACCATTGCCACCAGTGATCCCAGTATCTCTCTTTTCCTCATTTCCATTCTTTTTTCTTACTCACTCTGTTTCGGTTGGAGTCCCACATCTATTAGTTATAGGAAAAAAAATACTCACTCCGTTTTTTTTGTATGGCCATTTCACAGCAATGAGTTTTGAGATGTTTTAAGTTGTAAAGTTTTTTTGAGAGTTTGATTTGGTTTGGTGTTTGTTTGCAGGTTATGGATCTTGTGTGTATCCTTCTACAGCAAGGTATGATGGCCTTTTCTGTATGGTTTAAGTTCACTCTGTTGCTGATATTATATTATTGTATGAAGATTTTGATTTTATTTATTTAGAATTGGTGAAAGTGAATGTGTTTCTTGATGTTGAAGTAAGTGGATTCTCATTGTCCTTGTGAGTTTATTTTCACCTTTCTTTCATTCATTCATTCCCTTTGCTACCTTTTCCTCTGTTTGGTTGAGATGGCGTGCTTGATACGATAGAGAAGACTTAACAGTGGTGAACAAAAATGGCTGTTTTGAGAGAGCTGGATTGAACAGGAGGAGGAAGATGAAGTGGGTCTTGTGCATGGCTACCTAATTTTACTCTTTTCTGCTCAAAATTTGTTTTTTCTGTGTTTGCATTTACTTGCACAAGGTTTTTCAACTTACAGTTTCTGGGGAAGAAAAGAAAAGTAGCATGCTTGTTGAATCTTTTAGAAATACAACACAAAATCATATTTAAGAGTAAAAATCATATTTGAAAATGTGGGTATATGGTATATCCTTCTTTGGGGCATATATATATAAAAGCTTGAACATGGATCCAATTAATTTGAAAATTGGAACCAAAAGCATTTTATGTTATAATTTTCAAAATCTTGGGCTGCACAATTTTACTGACACACTGTGTGCTCTCTCTCAGAGTGTGTTGGTTACTTTTTCTGCACTTTGTGATTGAACCGTTGGATGAGTCTTGTGTATGGCCCACTTCATCCAACGGCTCACGTTCACCATGATCGTACGTGTTGATCTTCACACATGAATCATATTTGTGGTATTTGCTTTATGGCGTGGTAAAGTGAGTGTGAAAGTATCTGATGCAACATTGCAGTGTTGCAGTAATTGATTACGTTTATGTCAGATGTTTTTTTCTACCAATATAAATAATCTGTAGAAAATGGCATATACTTGTTCAGATGTTCTTTCTCAATCCTGAAATTGACTCATCCATGAATCTATCCACATTGTTAGATGAGCCCTTTGCATCAATGGGTGAAATAATAAACTCATCCACCTTTCAACCATCTCTCATTGATTTGATTCTTGCTGCTCAGATTTTTGTCTTCTTATTAGTGCACTCATAAAAAATTCTAAAAATATATTAGATAAAAGTCTATTATATGGATCAAATATCAACTTTATTGTGACAGATTTTAATAAAAGAGAAGATATAGTTTGGGGGTAAGGTGACTTACATTACATGAAAGGAATTTTTTAGATGGATAATTACAGTTAGGTACAAAGTAATAACTGGTGATTTACTTTCTGAACTATGTGCTTAGCAAGTTTAATCAATTGATGTGCTTAAAAGTTATGCACTTAGACAGAGCAATAAGAGAAGCATGCATGTTGTACACAAATGGGGGATCACATGAAGATGCTGGTTGTGATCTAATCATTGCTTGGAATGTGTTTGACACCTTTTGTGTGTGATTGATTTCTCATGCTTGATCTAGATCTTGGATCACACCCTCATGGTTATTACAATGTAGAAGTTAGATGTATTACAACTTTCCTTCACATGGCTCATGCAATCCAAGAAGAACCAGAAAGAACAGTTTTATTCAAAAAATTTATGCAGTGAAAGTCTATAGGCATTTATTTCAGCATTCATAGTTGTTGATTCCTTTCTTTTCCACAAGTATAGAACTTGTTTACATTGTCCTCTGCTGTGCTTTAACTTAAAACAGTTTTGCATAGTGGGAAAGGTTAACTCCAAAACTAGATTTTGGGAACTGATTTCTGTGTTAAGCCATGAAAATGCTTTTCATTGATCACTGAGTTTGTTCATGGTTTATGGAGTCTAACATTTGACATAACAATTTGATGTTCAGTTCTGCTGGAGGACCAAATACACCAATCACAACACCTCCTATGAACAACAACCCTAATGTGCCATCATCAACCACAGCAACACCACTCTATGGTGGGGGAAACACTGGTGGACTAACTCCTGGAATGAGCACTCCATTTCCTGACAGTTCTAGAGCAGCATCAGAAGCAACAGTAACATGGTTTTTTCTTTTCTTTTGCTCTCATTATATCCATTATCTCCTAGTATGATGTTGGGAGGATTACAGTTTTGTCAGAGAAGTTTGAAAAAAAAATCATTAAATAAAAATCAATTTTATAGATAAAAAATAATTTATTGTTATATTGATTAAATTAGAGACCATTTTAAAAACTAAAAAAATCATTGATTTCTAAATTAGTTTCTATTATTGATAAATAGTGTCTAAATTGATATCTAAATTAGCTATCCGGTTTTTGCTACAAATTTAGAATGTAAATAATTGATAATTAAAACCTTTGATAGCTAATTAGATACCAATTTAAAAAATAATTTATCAATAATAGAAACTAATTTAAAAATTAATAATTTTTTATTTATTTAAAATGATATTTAATTTAATCAATATAACAACTAATTATTTTTTATCTCTAAAATTGACTTTCTATTTAATCACTTCTATTTATAACCTTATTTTATGCAACAACCACTTATACTCATTATTTAGGCTATAAGGTTATGAACAAGTTCAGCATGGCATCATGGTTCATTCAGGAAATAGAAGAGCTTGGTCTTTACTTTTATGTGATTCTTGATTTAGTTCAATAGTTCAAATTAACTCTTTCATTTGCAAACATTATTAATGTTTCACAAATAGTGCAATATTCTTAGCTTATAAAGTTTTTTTTTTGCTTTTTCATGTAATTTTGTTTTTGCATGCCTTTATTTTATTTTATTTTTGCAAAACCCATCAGTTAAGCACTTTCACCCATGAATTTATCAAATAAAAAAAGAAAATTTGTGTTTATCTTGGTGGCTGGTGAATTTCAATATTTAAAAAAAAAATTAAGAAAAATTGATGCTGTGTTCAATGGAACATACTTGTATTGCAAATTGTAGTCATTCAAAATGAAGACTCCATCATGTATAAAACACCATTCATTGATGTTGTCCAACACATTACTTAAAAGCATATTTAAGAAATTAATCAATAATTAATACCAATAATGACACCAATGGTAGACACTAGAAAATATATTGTAATATTGGTGAGGAGCATCTGTCATACTCTAAAAACAATGATGTAAAATTAATCAATTGGTAATATAGTTTTTATTTATTTTTTGTACTATTTATGTCATCGTATGTTGTTTTGTATATAATAATTTTACTGAATTTTATTATATTTAATTTGAGAGTCATATATAAAATAATTAATAATTAGTTAAAAGTATTTATAACATGCTTCCTATTAAATGGTAAAAATCTTAGCAAATAAACTAAGACCAACACTTTTAAGTAAATAACAGGATTTGGTTTTCATCTCCGTCATTGTGAATTGTTCTTTTCTCTCAGATTTTCTCTGCTGACCAAAGGTGACTAAATATGAAATAGAAGCAAGAAAAAAAAGTTTTTCAACTAAGATGCAATTTTTGTGTGTCAAATAACCAATTTTTGATTTTTTTTAAAATATTACTGATTTATGTCAGTGGTTATTGTGAAGAAGTCGTGACGATTTTAATTTTTTTTTTGTTATTAAAGAGTTGTCATACATAGGTTAATTTCTTAATTTATATTTTTAAATTATTTTTTATAGGTTTTATTATATATTTAGAAACTAAAATATTAAGCTTTTTAATTAAATTTTATTTAAAAAATAATAATATTTATGAGTTTATTTTTTAAAGGTTTAGTTTAATTTTAAATGACAAGTTTTGAATAATTATTTTTTATATATACATATTAAATCGAGTTTTTGTTCATGTAACTTAAAAAATTAAATGAAAATTTAAATAAGTATGTTTTCTAAATATTTAAAAGTATGTTTTCTTTTCAGAATAACAAAAAAAAGTGTAAATTATATTTTAAAACATATATTAATTAAAAAAAATATGTATAAATTATTTATGAATATACACATTAAAATAATTTAATTCATTAATTATAATGATTGACCTAATTTAGTAGAGTTTATTGACATGTTTACATATTTATTGTTTTGTCATGTAAGTTAAAAGTGTCGAGAGACTTTCATTTTTTATTTCGTTAAATTGTTAGAACAAGATTCCAACATCGTACAATTTTGATTAAATGCTTAAACCAAGATAGGTGGTGAATATTAACAAGTAATTGTTAACCGAGAAAGACCTTTATCATGAGCAAATTCAACTAAAAACATTACTAACTAGAATAACATTTAATATTTAATATTTAGTTATTAATATTATTTAATATTAAAATAATTTCATATTTAGCAATAATTAAAATACTTCATCCAAAATAAAATTAAAAAAATCAATCCATTTGAATTATTTTATTCAAATAAAAAAATTAAAAATACATTAAAAATAAAGAATTAAATTGAATATATTTAAATTCCCTGTAAAAGAATCTGTGGAAAAGAAAGTTTAATTCTATCTAATTTATTTCAATTTTACATTATGAGTTTTGGTAAAGTGGTTAAAAAATCCAAACTGGCGTGCATCACATTAGATAGAAGAAGGTGAAGTCATGAAAGAAAACTGTAATAAACCTCATAAACTTATATGAAGGCCAAGTATAAATCACTGTGTAGATATTTATGAACCTCATAAACTTCAGGTAAAGAAATAACAGGTGTTTGATGAAGAAAGAGTAGCAGTGGAGTTGGAAATAGAAGTGAAGTCTGATTATAAGACTTGCACCATCTTACCTTATCTAAAGAACTCCGAAAAAGGGATTCTTTATTGCAGAGTCTAGTTCAGATCCGGCTGAGTTCAGGATCGCCATATCAACTTTGTCCCTGCCCAAAAACAAGAACTCGCCACCATCCATCTTCTCAAACCCGCAAATTTCTAGAAATTCAATGCCCCCTTTCAAGGAACCAACTCTGTCCTGTAAAACACACCCAACATCAACACAAACTTACCGTAAGTTAAGGTTCAAAAGCATTCAGAAAATGGGGGCAATATCTGACAGAGTTTGATACCTGAAAAGATTGGTTACTAAGACGTATCTTTCTGAATTTTTCCTCGTCGGGATTTCTGGCAACGTTCCCTATGTAAGTTAGAAGAGTTTGGAATGCTCTCTTTACTCTGGCGTCATCCTCCTGCTCCAAGAATACGTGAACATGTAAATAGGCTAAAGATGTAACAATGTTTTTAAGAAGATACATTTTGACAAACAATATTTGAGAAGTAATGCAGAGATGTAAGCAATCAAATTCCTTTAGCAGAAGGTAAAATGCGGCTAACATTATGCATACTAAAAAACGGCCACGTTGCAGGATCAACTAGATATATCTTTCTGTATTATCAAAGATCAAAATGAATGTTCTACTCTCAATTTTAAGTAGCAGTACATCTTTATTCTGGAAAACACAATTTTACCACTTTTGCTTTTTGCCGTGAAAAATTATTAAAATTATTAGATCAAAAGGGCATGTCCTAAGAAACAGTTATCCTTCATGACAACAAAAAGGTTAGGGTATTGCAGTAAGAACCTAAGTAGAAAAGATTCAGGGGGGTAATACTTTTGGATGTAAAAGCTATATGCAAAATTTGCACTAAAAAATGTATTATTTAGCATAAAGTGATGGAGGTTTCTATGGTATTTCTACTTAAGATAAATAAAAGAGACAACATATTTCACAGAGCTTGATCATACCTCTCGTGTTCTCATATTTATATTGATAGAATTATGATAGAATGAGTAGAGGGAAGAGCAAAGATCAAAAACAAGAACTAGGTATAGAGATAGGTACAACTCATAAGTACACTACATAGCAGTTTTCCAATACAACTACTTACTACCTATATTCAATACCTATTCTAACATTACCCCTCAAAGTAGAGCATACAAATTGTACGTACTAAACTTAGAACAAATAAATTCAATCTGAGGTCCTCTTAAGGATTTTGTAAACACTTTTTTTGCAAGTTGATCATTCCCAAATAAAATGACAGTTAATTTCTGTGTTTAGTCCTCTCATGGAACATTGGATTAGAAGCAATGTGCAGAGTAGCTTGGTTATCACAATGCATCTTCATTTGTTGAATCTCACAAAAGTTAAGTTCCTGAAGAAATTGTTTCACCCATACAAGTTCACAAGTAAGAGACGTCATTCTTCTATATCCACAGCTTCAACAGTTGATCAGGCAACTACATTGTGCTTCTTACGTTTTCAAGAAATAATTTTTCCTTCCAAGGAAAATACAATGTCCTATAGTAGAGCTTTTGTCAATAGGGGATCCAGCGTGATCAACATCCCTACACCCAGAGATTTGGGTGTTTACTTTATCTTCATCTAGCAGACCTTGTAATGGAGCCTTTTTGAGGTATCTTTAAATACAGATGATAGCATCCCAATGGCCAATACAAGAAGCCTGCATGAACTGCCTAACAATACCAACTACAAAAGATAGATAAAGTCTAGTACTAGTAAGATAAAGAGTATTTCGGACCAGTCTTTTAGATCTGGATCAGAGTCAGATTCACCTTGTTTCATCATTAATTTCTAATTTAGGTCCATAGAACTATCCACTAATCTACAATCGATCATACTTGTCTCTTTTAGGATATATAGAGCATATTTCCTTTGAGAGATTACAACACCTTCTTTTGACTAAGCTACTTCAATACCCAAGAAGTATTTGAGGCCTCCAAGATCTTTGAATTGAAAATCTTTACACAAGTGTTCCTTTAGCTGAGATATCCCGTTAGCATCATGCCCTGGAATGACTGTATCGTCAACATACACTATTAAGTTCAATTGAGGCAACCCAAGAGAGATAATTTTTCCAATTGAATTTTTCAAAAGTAATGGTGGGAGTTTCGGAGAAGGAGACAGCAGGTGCAAAAGACATTATCGAAAGTGGAGACTGAGAGAGAAGAAACAACCACCAATAAACAAATAGAGAACCCTAGGTTTGGCCTCAAACCATGCCGAAAATGAAGAACTCGAGGTCAAAACAGAGACCAGGAGGTTTGGCGAGATGTCACGCACCTAACAACAACAAACCAAGAGTGTGCATGTTTGCCACGTGGAGCAGAATCTGCTTTCAGGACCGACAGGGTTGGTCATCGCTTGGAGAGACACTTCAGATCCGGTGGATACCGGAGAAAACTATGACGAATACTTCGATGGAGAAGACTGATACCAGCATGGCGGGATCAACCCACTCTGATACCAACTTAAAGATAAATAAAAGAGACAATATATTTCAAAGAGCTTGATCACACACCTCT
>Ga0123342_1004985_pt1 | contig 19714 bp, 13 predicted proteins | sample Turbeawhitnodule_FD_89960 | JGI IMG/M metagenome (GOLD analysis project Ga0123342, IMG submission 89960) | Root nodule microbial communities of legume samples collected from Mexico - Turtle bean Mexico white nodule | ecosystem: Host-associated > Plants > Roots > Nodule | place: Mexico: Nepantla... | reverse complement strand
TATATATATATATATATATATATATATATATATATATATATATATATATATATATTACTGGGAGAATGTTCCATGTATTTGGAATCAATCTAGAACGGAATCATAAAACAAGCACTAATTCATTCATACATGAAAGGAATGATCATTCCCACCTCACAAGGATGGAAAAGTCATCCACGTCTTTGCAGAATCAACTATTGAAATGGAATTGTTACGTCTTCTCTAGATGACAATTTAAGAAAATGCCATCCCTGCATAGTAGAGGCAGGAATGGTCTCTCCAATCTCGAGTACCAAACCTTTCAGAAGGGAAGTTTGGAAAGAAATAACAAGATTCTAAAATATCCATCTATACCATACATTGATCATATTGAGGTTCTCGTTCTTATATGCAAACTAGTAACATACACACATCAAATAATATGGGAATCAAGACTCTACCATTATCATTGAGAGAAATGTTCCTCAAGGAAAAAGCCAACTGAAAACTTTGAGTTAGAGCTTCATGAGATGAATTCTGCAGGAGATAGAATTTACACGATATGAGGATAAAATAAAAGCTACTTTTAAAAGATAACTTGTGCCTTAAAAACTTCAAAGAATATTCAATTACAGAACTACAATCCCATAATGATTACAGACTTGATTGTGAAGCAATGATAAAAACATCTGAACAGCAATAAAGGTGTAGAAATACTTCCATGGCCAATACCAGAACTTATTAGAACATTAAGAGCAATATAATTCAACTTCGAAAATTTAATTGAAGTTCTTGGACGAATAAATTACTTCATCAAATAATTCTCTACATGAGATGCAGTCAGTTACCAATCATAAAAAGATAAATAAAGTAATAACTAAAAGCGACCACTCAGTAAACTTAATATGTATTCAAATTTAACTTCCAAATATCAAGTATGTTGCTTCGGACCACACCACAGCTATTTTATCACACACTGTTGGTAACAATTAACCACCACACTGAAAAGAAATGGAGTAATATACACCACGGATATTGAGGTAATTAGTCAGCACCACATAATAAAGAACATTTGATGCACAGTATTCATTGTTACTGGTGAATGTTTTCAAAATGCCGTACACATAAATCTTTATTAGAACAAATACTTTATAACTTAACTAGAATTATTTGTATTTAATATTTATTATAATCATGTTTTAGTTAGTCACTTAGCCTTTTTTTTCCAATCAAGCTTCTAAAATTGTATTTTATTAGAAGGTAATATGTCAAGATATTGTTCTTGCCAATTATATTAATTTTTCTCATCATTCATAGGAAGCGAAAAATGTGTCAAAAATATGTGGCATGTTACGTTCAGCTTCGTTTGTCATCACAAATTGGTTTGAGCAAGATATATAAAACACCAAACAAAGTGTTGACTAAGCAAAGTAAATTGATATCAACATTTTTGTTTATAATCTATTTATAGATATTAAAATGACAAAAGTGAGCATGTTACCTTACTCCGAGCAACTAGCAGCAGAAGGCTGTAGGTATGAGCAATCGCCTCAAAATTTTCAGGCGTATTTTGGGAATATACAGACTGGGCCCAGATTGATGATAACAAAAGGGTAATCTGATGACTACTCAATCGAATGGGTAATACCTGCGACATAGTAGTCATAAGAATAGTGGTGGCATCTGGTGGTGTTTCACACGGGAATACTTTCACTATTACAGAAATTTAAAAAAGAAAAAGTGCAAGTATATACATGTTTGGTAGAAGTATTTGTAGTATTTTCCTCCACAGTTGTGTTTACTTGCGACTTCCTCATACTGGTAGCACGGCTGTAACTAGACTTCAATCTATTCATCACAGAAGAATTACTACTACCCTTTGAGTTCCTGTTATCCATATATTCTACACTGGCCAGAGAAGATTTTCTCGAACTAGCAGTCCGGCTATAAGTTGACTTCAATCTGTTCAAAATGGAGTTATCATTGACCTTGGCATCTGTATTACTATCTTCTGACAATAAATTTTGCTTCCTCTCCAATTTCTCAAATAGTGCAGCTGAAGAAGAAAACACAGAGACATTTCTTGAGAGCATTCTTTGAATATCAGATGACTTTGTTGTAGGGAACTCTGAAGAGGAGGGTTGAGGACAAACTGAAGATGGCACGAGAACAACAGAAAATACGCGGTGTGCACCCACCCTGGTTTCATGGTCTGCATGGACCATTGCCAGAAGTAACTGATGAAATAATGCCTCAGGGAATGACTATAGGGTAGAGTTCCAAATTTGCAGACAAACATAAAAGAATGAAGAAAAGTCAGAAAGAAGAAAGGAAATATTACAATCATAGCCAATAAAGCAATTTAACTGATCTTGCCTTGTTCTGATATGATAAATTTGGTATTGAAGCCACTATTTGAGCAGTTCTATAGACTGCAGCAATCAAGGTTCTGGCCATAACAGTAATATTAGACATGTTTTCCAACAACACGGCCATGGTATCAAGAATAGGACCTGCATCTGCAATCTGCATAACATTATAGCCAGTAAGCACAAAAGAACATTAGATCATTCAAAATAAAAAAAGTGGACGTTTCACATCCAAGTGTGCATACAGATCTCTATATGTTAATCTAATTTGTTACACTCTCAATTAAAATCATCTTGGGTAGTAGGGAGTTTATTTTCACCTTAATTGTTAATTGTACTAGGCATTCATCTACTTCCGTTCGGTATTTTTGGTTCCATTGTATTATTTCAGACCCCAATTTTGAATCATCAAGAGAGCAATGTATGCTTTTCCGCAGGTGTCTCATCATATCACTCAATGCACCAATTATAGCCACAGACTGTTGAACCCTTGTTTGTTGGGCAAGATGGGTAATAACCCCAACTATGTCAAGTTGCATATTAGGATTCTTTAAGACATTCTTGTGATCAAGGTGCTTGACTAAAATGGACAGTAACAAGTGTGTATTTTGTCCTGTAAATTACAATAAAACCGATTACAAAATTGTTAAAATAGGGGAAAGAAATTGAGATAAAAAGGCTAATGTTAAAGCACACAAGAAAATAAATACCAGAATTTTCAATTATAGACTGCATGTTAAGCAGAACCGCAAGAGCAAGGCCATGTTCTGGAGACCAGAGATTGGCAGTATCAAAATAGCGGAACAAGGACTCCAGAACACGTCGGACTGTTGTACCCTCCTTAGCTAACTTTGCCATATTTTGTACGCAAATCCGTGACCAAAATCCAGGTTTCTGGGCATCATCCCTGTGGAGGAGGAGAAAAAGTAGTTAATAGAGATTATAACTGCTGAGCAACTCAAAACATATGCAATTATGATAAGAAGTGCAGTTACACAGGCACGTTAAGTTCTCCTTTGTCATTCACTATCGTTCTCCAAGAATAAAGCCTCATTGCGTTCTCATTTTGAGACTCTTGTTGGACATCCCCATAATTTTCTAAAACAACGGAAACAACCTGAGGTAACAAGAGACGCATAAATCTGTCAAATGCAAGATGCATATTGAAATGTAAGACAAATAACCCAATGGAACTATTATTCCAGGGGGGTTACAAACTATGGTCTATGAGAAAGCCAAATTCATATGACAAATGATTTTAGTCAATAGAGGTGATTTTCACTCATAGAGTCAATTTGTTACGTGTTAAACAATCAGAACTAGCATAATTAAATTGATCAAAAGAGTAAGGGCAAATTCCTTACATTGTCAAGTAAACATACTGCTAACTTACATTGTCAAATTCCACAGAGATATGAGTAAATTCTCCCATGAACCAAACCTGTAAAACATGAAACCAGTTGTATCAATTTCACTTCAGCGCTGCATCACCTCTTCCTTGATAACTTTATCATGTTTGGCGTGTTGAAAAATGAATCAGCAATGAAAGGAGCACACAACAGTAAGCAGCATATGTCCGAGTAACATTCTAATTACCATTGACGAAAGGACTTGAAGGCCAGCAGCACGTAACTGTTGTATTTTGAAATCATCATCGCCAGTTTCTTGAGCTAGATTGCAGAGTTTTACAATAAACGCATCTAAATTGAACATATAAGTACCATCCTTCTGCACAAACAAGAAAACCCATGCATTTGAAGCATCCGCACTAAAAAACCTTAATCGTTGTACGTACTTCAAACTCGTAAATAGCAAACCTACCAAAAATCCCCCACCTGATTGTTCACAAAGTCAAACAAAGTCTGGCAACCTAAAATCTGCACTTCGTCATGCCGTGATTGATCAAGAAGAATCTGTATGATGCCAAGCAAGCTACTCGCAAACAAAGGCCTGAAGTAAGAAGGCGAATATGAGATTGTCCTCTTTCCTCAGGAAGCTATTTTCATACTACACAAGATGAAAGAGGCTATACAACATGCAGATACAAAGAACATATACAGCGTCATTTAATCGAAAGCTCCTCAACTAGTTCACTCACATCTGGTCTTTGCAAGAAATCAACAACTTCCTATAAATCAATATAACAACTTTGACGGATTGGTAGTTTTCCGTTCTCAACTCCCTATAACACCTCTGCTCCAGATAGCTCGTTATCTGAAACAAACGAAAACATGCAGTTATTTATTATACATATATATATATATATATATATATATATATATAAAATAGATAGATACACAAGAATTAGAAGGAAAAAGAGAAGAAATAGAGGCCTTAGGGACGCGGAGAGGATTCCTTGCGGCGTATTCACATAACTTGCCGATCATACGCTCATTCGGTTCCTCGCCCTGGAATCATGAGCAATTTGATGAATGAATGAATGAATGAATGAGAAATTGAATCGAATTGATAGGTACCGGAGTGCGGGGGAAAATGTCGGCGAGAAACTTCTTGTAACGCTTGATAGGATGGCGGGAGCGTTCGCGCAGGGCGGGGCAAAAGCAGCAGAGGCTGCCGCAAACCGGCCAGATGTTCCGAGAAATAACGCTCATCTTCTTCTTCTTCTTCTTCTTTCAATTCCAGAGAAATTAGCGTAGAAAATTGAAAGAAAGAGACAGCACATGAAATTGGAAATGGAGAGAAAGAAGAAGAAGAGAGGATTGGAGAATGAGGAAGAGAGGGAATAGAAATGCGAACGAAACTGTTATTCCGATCCGAGGGCACCGCGGAATGGAAGGCTCGATCCTCTCTCTCTCTCTTTCCGCGTGCGTCTGTTTTGTGCTTCTTCGGATGCCTTTCTTTTCCAATCATCGCATGCTTTGCTTCCTCTTTGTATTTATAGTCTTCCCTTTCTCCGCTTCCGACCCCTCACACTTACCAACCACTCTCCATTTTTCATTTTTCCTATTTCTATTTTTTCTTTTTTTTTATTCAATTATTTTCTTTCTATTTCTTCAAGAAAATCTTTTCATTATCAACTATTATTTATTAAATTACGAACTATTATTTATTAAATTATGAACTATTATTTATTAAAGAAGATCTTTTCATTATGAAGTATTATTTGTTAAAGAAAATCTTTTCATTATATGAAGTATTTAATGTTGACAACAGAATTTAGGTGTTACAACAGTTTGCGCGGGATCATTAATTCATCTGAAAGTTGTAACAAAAAATTATAATAATCACAGTTATTTATGATGTCACCGAGTCACATCACTACCTCTTTTAGGTATCATGAGTTTTGAATAATCCAGATATATATTATTAATTATAATAAAATAATTTAATATAGAAATACAATAATTATTTTAGTTTATCTAATAAAAAATTTAGCAAATATTTATATGATTAAATGTTTTTTAATTAATATATATATTAAATTAATTTTAAAAATTTAAAATTTAAAAAATTTGATGAGTCAACCCACTACTTTATTTTTTTTTGGAGAGGTGGAGTCAAAAAATTTAACTTATTTTACTACAACGAGCAAACGATGAATCGAGATAAAACGGAATAGGATAATAATAAATCTATTTCTCATCAATTATTTTTAAATATATTATTTATTACATAAAATTAAAAGGAATTGTTTTGTCTATTGTTATATTTGGTGTCTTTTATATTTCAAAGTTGTCTTTTTCACAATTTTGAAATATATATTGTTTATTACATAAAATTAAAAGGAATTGTTTTGTCTATTGTTGTGTTTGTTTCTTTTATGATTTCAAAGTTGTCTCTTCCATAATTTGATTGTGTTTGAAATTTAAAACATAAGTTTGAAATTTATTTATTTTTATGATTTGCTTGTTGTGTGACATTAAGGAAAAACATTGGTTTTTTCAAATATCTATTTGTTTAATTTCAAATATCTCTTTCTACATTTTAAAAAATTGTTTTAATTTATTATTGTACATGAAATATATATATTATTGTATATTTTTAAATTTTTAGTGTGTAATGAATGCATCATAGTTTATTTACGTAATATAAAATTGATAAAAAAAAAATAATTGACTAGTCTTCTTTTTCCTCTATGAAGAGTGGTATAAGGATTCTGATTGGAAGTTACGTACAGACAGAAAAGGAGTGTCTCTTGATGAAATTCTTGGAACTTTTTGACTTTGTGTTTTCGACCTTTGCAGAACCAAGCTTCCATACACTGATCATTACCCTTTTCCCTCGCAGGAAAAAAAGAGAGAGGGAGGTTTATTAGTCCTAGGAGTAAAGTTTTTCAAAAAGAGAAATGATGCTTTGGAGAGTTATATACCATTTTGATTTGATGTATTTAAATATATATAATAAAAGATAAATTTATAATTAAATGTTATAAAAAAATATTAAAATAATAATATTAAGAGTTATAATGTGATTATATAAAAAATATAGGTGTTAATATATTATTATTCTTTTTAAAAGGGTAAAAGGAAAAAAATACTAAGGTGAATTTTCTCACTCTACAACCCATATCTTATTTCTCTATTTCTATATATTTTTAATTTAATAATTTTTTTTAGTATAATCAGTACAAGAAAATCATTAAATAAAAATCAATTTTTAAATATCAAAATAATTAATTGCAATAATAACTAAATTAGAAATCATTTTATAAATTAAAAAAAAATGGTTATTAAATAGTTTCTAAATTGGTATCTAATTAGCAACTAAGGTTTTAACTACCAATTATTTAGTTTCTAAATTTGGTAGAAAAACATTGGTTGCTAATTAGATATTTCGAAATTATTTAACAATAATAGAAACTAATTTAGAAATCAATTTTTTTTTAGTTTCTAAAATGGTATCTAATTTAGTTACTATTGCAACTAATTATTTTGGTCTCTAAAAATTGATTTCTATTTTATGATTTTCTTATAGTGGATGAAAAATGTGATATTTTTTATTTATTGAAATGGTAGTAGTTGCTTATAGTAGATGGTAGTGATGGTAACAAATGTTGGTAATTGAGGTAAGTTTTGTGGTATTTTTACTGATTGTAGTTTTATTTTTGTGCATTTTTTTAAGCTACAATATTCAAGAGAAAAAAAAAATCAGTGCGATAAAATGGAGTGAAAACATTGAATAAAATAGATATTTTCGTCAACTCTCTTATACGTTCAAATAATAAAATTGTTCTTTCAACGTTGCAGATGCAGAAGAATGTAAATGTCACGATCAAGAGGAAGGAAGGTATGAGAGTACAACTGAAATTATTTAAAAAAATGAAGTTGTACTTCATTTATAATTATTTAAAATCGATTTTTCAAATGTAAGCGGAAGATATGGAGATGGGAGAAAAATTTACCTAAAATAAGCTAAATTATAAGCCCTATCTCAAACAAACACAAACCCTCTAATAAATTTCCAAAGATTTGGGGTAATTGCAACTTATGCATTGGTTTAGAAATTACTTGTAATAAGGGATGTTGAGTGAACTATGTATTATAGTTATTCCACATCCATCTCAGAAGATAAGTACAAGACATGTAAAGAGAAATATAAGCAAGTTTGTGAGCTGTAAAGCCTTAAGATAAGGAAAGGGAATATCTATTTTCTTACCTGTTTGTAGCTAAGAGTTAAACGGTAAAAGACAGTCACATTCTTCTCATTTCTTGGATAATGAAGCAACACTTTATACAACCTAATCTTATTTGTCTTCACAGTGGATTCCATTGTCTGCACTAAACCATTTTGCCTGCACCAATGAGGATAACTTGGTGTCTGTGTAGTCATTTTCTTGGGTAACACCAATTCAACTTGGTTATTATTATCTTCAGCTCCCACAGAACAACTTAAGTTTAATTAACACTAAACCTCAAAATTCCTCTCAGGGTCATAAAAAAGGTATGAACTGTTGTTTTCAATCTATGAAAGGGATATTTTGTGTACACTTGAACTTAGGAAAAAAAAAATCCAAATTCAAAATTAACAAAGTTAGTTATTTTTTATTGGTATGTATTAAAGGATATGAATACACGAGTTATTGAAAGATGCTAATATTAATTGTGTCTTTTGTAATTTTTAGTTATTTCTCTTTATAGAAGTGTATGACCTTTATTTTGTTTGTTCTGATTCTGCTATTTATTGATTGACTCTTTATTTTTCATTCTCTCTTTTTAGCTAGACCTATAATGAGTGTATTGTTTATATATATTCAGACAATTTATTTTGATTTTAATTGAAAAATAAAATAGATATTCATTCTCATATTCTCTATCATTCTTTTTCTCTCTTATTTGTCTTTATTATATCTTATAATAGTATATAATAGTATGTGTAATTTAGTTAATATAGTGACTAATCATTTTTTGTTTCTAAAATTTGTTTCCATTTAATGATTTTCTTGTAGTGTTTGTTGGACATTCTCTCTGTATTGAGGTTGGAAGACCTCTAAGTGTCTCATACTATTTTATCGATAAAAAATTTGATATCTGTTATTGAAGAAATAGATGGATGGATATGGAGTGAGTGTTAAGATTCATGATGAAAGGTTGTGTTTGGCAATTGCAATGATTAATAGAAACCAACATAGAAGAAGGCTTAGAAAAACAAAAGGGAGGGCTTTGTATGAATGATTGTTAATTTGAGAATCAAACGTGGGTTAGGGTTACCACCACCACACCTACTCATGCAATGCAAATGCATTGCTGATTGATCTTAAATATAATAATATTATTATTATTAAGGAACACAACTTCACTTTATTTCATTTGATTTGATTTGTTTCCAACCACCGGGCCTCACTACCCAACAGCAAAGAGTAAACTTTGACAATTAAAATATAAAAGTTTTATTTTAAAAACATTTTCAACAAACAGAAGCCTCACAACAATAACCCAAAACCTCACTGTGTTTGTGGCTGGTCATAACATACTCTTAAAATTGTATTACAAGAAAGCAAGATTTTTTAAGTGAACAAGTGAAAGTGCAGCTATTTTGTAAAATTTAGTGAATTATGATGTATTTCAAACTAAACTGTTGGTAGAATAAAATACCAAATTAATAGTAAATTCAATATTGAACAAATTATAAGTAAAAAAAATAACAGACAAAACATAATTTGGTTAATCTATATTGGAGATCTCACATTGACGGTAAATTAGGATATTTCATAGTATAAGTTCTCAGTCGTAAACTTAAAGTTCACTTCTTAATATGTTATGATAGTGTAGTTTATCCTAATGAAAATTTGGTAGACTTATCAAGTCACTCGCTATCAAACCGTTATCAGATCACTTATAAATATATAATCTCACGCACGAGTTGACAATTTCAGCATCAGATCACTTATAAATATATAATCTCACGCACGAGTTGACAATCTCATCATCAGAAAATATGTTAAAGATCTTAGATCCCCTAAAAATTAAGATATTTTATAGTATAAGTAGATGGAAATTCACTTTATACTTAAATTTAAATTCTTAGTAGTCTAGTAAAACTAAAAAGAGTTGCATGTGAAATAGGAACAGAGTAACAGACATAGAAGTTGTACTGCTGAGAAAAGGAACCGGAAACTTCAATATTCCCACTTACTGCAACGTAGCTGTCTCTGTTAGTGTTACCTAAGCAGTTGCAATTTTGTGATAATGCAAATTCCTTGCAGAGTGATCACAACATGACGAACCCAAACTTTGCTATCGGGTGGGACCCCATTAGACACCACCACTCATGGAAGCAGAGACCTTAATCTTTTGTCCCTTTCTCTTTGTTTTCTTCAAATTATCTTTATATGCCAAACTACCATATTAATCTACGCCACAATTTTCTGAAACCAAACTTTGGGCAAGGTTAATGATATTTGCTTGATTAAAATACAGTGCAACTTCAATGCAAATTTAACTACTTGCCAAGAAATCTCTTTCTTGCTAGCATGCCTTTAACACGCAATAGGGTAATTCTTAATTGCATCTTGTAATTGATTTATTGAAACCTTGTTCAAAAACAGATGAGATAACGACTGCTGAAAGATTTTGGTGATGCCATGGGTGGATGAAGAAAGAATAAAAGAATGATAAGGTAATAAATACAGCATAATACAAGAGGCCATGATTCAAAATCTTACTTGAAATAAGCCCAGAAGTTGACAGATAAAAAACCAAAAGCTGGTAAAAAGAATTGCAAAAAAGGACCACACAAGTGCTGGTATTGAAAATTTATTTGAGCTGCTGCATACAAACAGGTTATTCAACCAACAAGCAATGGCACAGTTTTTACAATTTTTCAGCAGCAGCTTCATGTATCTGTAATGTAACACAACAGCAGTCATGTGTTCCTGAATCATTCATACATTGGCTTTTGCATTTTGTTCATGAGGAGGAAACAAAACCTTTGGCAAAGCTTTTTGAACCAGGTTAAGGGGCCAAAAACCTACTAAAAATTAAGAGATCATTTCTGAAATCCACAAATAATGAACTAACAACAATCTACACAATTTGCAAGCAAGAAAAGCTCACAAGCCACTCCAATCAAATGTTTAAGCAGTTAATTAACTAGACAACCTCAGCAACAGCCAGAGAGTTCAAATTCTTCGAATTTGAACCAGAAACACCTTCATGTGTTGAAGTGGTCTCCCTCTGACCTACAACAATCTGGCCTTTACTCAAGCCAAACGCATCCTTGTCACTGCCACATGGCCGGTACAGGTTCCTCCCTCTTATGGAATATCTTCCACTGCCAAACCTGGAGCTAGAAACTTGTTCAGCAGATTTAGAACCATGCTCCACCCCATCAGCATCTCTCAGAAATTCAGGCTCCTCAGTGGTAGCCATCAAGTCCATCAAGTTGCTGCTGAACCCCAAATCAGAATACACCCTCCGGGAATACCTCATTGCAGATTTGGACAACCTTGCATCCAAAGCATCAAAATTTCCCTCCTCCACAAGCCTAGAACTGAATTGACCATTTCTTGCTTCAACAGGGCGCCCCACAGTCTCAACCATCATGCAAGGGTTGTTGAAACCATTCCACGAATGAAGAGGCACCAGCTTACACAGCCCACAGAGCCAAGTAACAACCTCCTTCATGGAAGGTCTCCTCTCCCTGCAAGACCTCACACACTTGGCAGCAATCACAGCCAACTGCTTCCTCACAACAGGATCCTTGGGAGGTGCAATTCTGGGATCATAAACACCCAACAACTTCCCTTTCTTGATGAGAGGAATAGCCCAATCCACAATGGAAGGTGGTGAATAGGTGATATCAATGGCTTTCCTTCCGCTTATAATCTCCAACAGCAAAATCCCAAAGCTGAAAACATCAGTTTTGGTGCTCAAATTATCAGGGGTGACATAACAAGGGTCAAGATAGCCCATGGTGCCTGCAGGGGGAGTGGACCTGAGTCTGTAGTCATCGACATGGCCTCTCAAAGCCAAACCAAAATCACCCAATCTGGCATTGTAGCTGCGGTCGATGAGAACGTTGGCAGACTTTATGTCACGGTGAATCACAGGAGGGGTGGAGGAGTGAAGAGTGTCAATGGCTTTTGCAGTTTGCAGAACCAAACGAATCCTCCTACCCCAATTGGGAGTCCTGGGAGAGGAATGAAGAACATCGTAAAGGGTGCCATTGCTCATGAACTCCACCACCAAAAGCCTGTCCCTTGAATCGTTCGTGAAACCCACCAAATTCACCAACCTGGGGCTCTGGATTTTCGACAAGATGTCGATCTCGTTGTCCACCTCGTTGGTGATCTCCAGCGGCGCGGAGGAAGACACAGGGCGAGGAACCACCCCGTGATGGTGCGAGCGCGACGGACGCTTGACCGCGACGGGACGGCCGTGAACCACCGCCTTGTAGACATAGCCGTGGCTCCCTTTGCCGAGGAGCTTGCGGTCGGAGAAGCCATTGGTGGCAGCTTCGAGGTCACTGTAGTGAAACTCTTGGATCTTGATGCTGCTGCTGGTTTTGTCTTTATCTTTGTCTTTGGTGGGTTTGGAAGAAGACACCGAATCGGAGGTTGAAACTGCGGATTGGGCTCTGCAAGAGAGGTAGAGGTACTCCATCTGAATTGTGTGTTGTGTGTGCCTTTTTGGAATATGTGAATCAAAGAAGGGAAGGTGGAGATGAAGCAGAACAAGATAGAAAGATGAAACCAAACCAAACAAAAAAAACACAGAGAAATGTGTTTCTGAGTGTTACAAAAATCACAATACGTTTCTTTATGTTTGTTGTTTTATCATGGGATTGCAAAAATATGTGCAAACGTTTCATCATTTATTATTAAAATTAAATGCTCTGTGTCTTGGGAGATGTGAATTTCTGTCCCTCTCTACAAATTACACAGAAGAAAAAAAAAAAAAAGTAAGGACCCACTTCTTCTATCTATACGACACGGATACAGATACGATAAAGATAAACACGAATACAGAGATACAGATACAGATAAATACATGAATGTGAATACGAACACAAATATAGACATGGATATGGACACGGATATAGATATGATATGAAAATACGTATAATTTTTAAACTGTATGATATGGGAATACAAATCTATATGTTATATAATTATGAATTATATAAATTAATAATAAAGATTTATGTGCACAAGTATCTTTTAATTTATTTATTTTTAGCAAAAAGATGTTTTTCATAGTTGGTTCAAAAAATATTTAATTTTTACTTTTAAAATTATGATAAAAAATTATATAGTTTGAGTTTCTAAAAAATTAATGTATTTTTTTAAAAATTATGTTAAAATTGTGTTAGAATTGTCAAAAATGCAATAAATATTTTTTTAATTTGACATTTTATCAATATGTTTTCTACAAGTATCGTACGAGTATCGGGTATGATATGTGTGTCCAACACGGATACATTATTTAAGAGAAGTGTCTGAGTCTCGTAACACTCCTTACGAGAATCTAAAGGTCCATTTTTTTTATAGATTAATATTTTTTATCATAATGGCTTTATTTATTTTATCATATAGTTTTTTTATAAAGTAAAATGTTATACAAAATTAACGTAATTCTCACGTTTGTTTTGTGGAAAGTGCAGAGAAAGGAAAGAAGATGATTCTGGTGTTTGTATTGTTGTTTGTTTATGAAGGTTTGGTGTGCCCTTAAATTGGGTCATGCCAATTAAGAATATTCACGGGTTGGGTTCACATGTCATGTACTTCAACTTTTCATCTCATTTTTCTTTTTTTTTCCTTCTTTGGCAAGTTAATTTAGTTTGTCACCTAATACATTAGAATAAATATTAAATATATTTTTGGTTTTTTATTATAAATTTAAAACTAACTTTTGGTTTATGTTAAAAATAATAATTTTTTAAAATATGTATAATAAAAAATTATTATAAATTTTAACAGTATTTTTATATATAATAAAAAATGGTTATTATAATATTATAAGATCCATTTAATAATAAGTTAGTATGAAATAGTTAATATTTTAATTTACATTAAAAAATCGTTTAAAATGTAAAGAAATTGCTAATAATTCCATTCGAATGGTTTTCATATATTTTAAAAATTTAAAATTTAGACATAAAAAAATATTTATTATTTAACCTAAATAGAATAAGATATACAATTTACTGAGTTTTAATTTATTTTCGCTCATAACGTAAAAAGTTTAATTAATAATTAATGATCACGTTACGTTATTTTCAAACGTTTTATTTACTTATTTATTTAGAAAGCGTTTTCTTTAATTTAATGAGCAACTTGTTTGAACACTTTTAGTGACTAGTATATTTTAATATGAAATTCATAACTTAATAGCACTGAATAGGTTGTTTCTTAAAAAATTAATCAATTTTTCTGTGACATGATATTGAAAAAATACTCAAAATCATAATTTAAGACCCAATGTCATGTTCAGACAAAACTATTCATTTGTCAAACATGTTATTTACAAATAAACCAAAAACAGTTTAAATTTCTCAAATTGGGTTGGGAAATTACATGCATTGTGTAAACTATTTCTACTCCTATGTAGAAATTAATGAAATGTTTTGTTCTCTTGTGTTGATGAAATCAACCCAATTACTTTAGTTTTGGACCCAACTAGCTAAATGTGGGAACTGCCCTTCACCATACTAGAAAGTCACCTTCTAACTTCCATCTCTAACTTCCATAAGAGATAACAATGGTAAGCGGGTTATGCGGGTCAGTTTAGAGATTATCTCTTATATGGGATATGTCAGTAAAATGACTTTGCACTTCTTACGCGAAAGTCACAAATTCGATTCGCATTTTGCAGGCTAAACACATGGGCAGGCTACCCTTCATTGTCATCCCTAACTTTCACAATGAGAGCTGGTCCGCCCCGCGTTTAGTTTGCAAAATGCAGATCGAGCCAGTCTTCATTATTATTGCTAACTTTCACACTTTCCAAACTCTTTTGATGCAAATATTAGATACGAGTGTTGATATGTTGACAATTTTACATCAAATTACAACTGAAAAAAAAAAGAGTGTTTTGTAAGATGTGAACCACACGTAAAGAGATGAAACAATTTTAAAATTATATTTTGTCACATTACAATTATAAACTGATACATTTTATCGAATAGTTGTCAAAGTAAAAAATTTCATATTAAATTAGTTGGTTATACAACAAGATAAAAGGTTTCCTCTTCCTAATCATCTTATGTAGATTTCACCATGAGTTGATATTACTATTTAAAGTTTTCAATGTTTGAATTACTTATCTAAGTCAATAGTAATTTGTTATGTATGTGTTGCTAATGATTGTTGACTATAAGAGGAATGATAGTGTTGCTAGATTTTTGTTGTTTTTGATTATTTTGGCTTTGGTTGGTGAGATGGTGAGGTGTCCATTGGATTTTTGGTATTTGGTCCAACCCATTGTAAGGTCAATTCCATTGGGATTTTGTTTTTTAATGATATACTATTCAATTCAAATCATAAAAAATAATAATTTAATAGCTTTGAATATGTCATATTTGACTAAGAAATTTATCAATTTTATTTATGTAAAAAAAATAGTATTTTTCTCATCAATTTGACCCTCCTAATAATTTTTTAACCTTATACTAGCCATTCCACTAGTTAACATCACTAACATAATGAATTCCACATTAATAAAATACATATAAAAACTAAAATTAAACATCACTATATAAGATCTTAACTTTTATGATTTTTTATTTGGTTAAGATGAATTATTATTAAAAAAATTGAGACTTTAAAAATAAAAAATGTTTAACAAATTACCAAAGTCGATGTTATTCGACGTATCTACATAAAAATAAAGTTAATATCATACTAAACTCAAAGTTACTGCTCTTTCATTTATATGATGACACGTGGCAATCCATCATTCATTGAAGAAACTCTCCATTGAGAAGCGGACAAATGGCAGCGTGAACTTGAAGAGTCAAATGTGGCGCGTTTTGAAGTCTTGCAATGAAGACATGTGAACCTTTAACATGGCCCAAGATAAAAGGCTTAAAGGCCCAAAATCTTAATCTATTGGGCCCAAAATACAAGGCTCTTAATAAAAGCAGGAAATTGCTTTTTGCACCATATTACACAGCACCCAATCCAGTGGAAATACGAAAATACCCTTAAAAAATGGGATATCTGAAATTTTATTTTCGGAACACAATAATCTGGATTTATTTTTTTGGAAAATATTATTTTTAATTATTAATTTTTTTATTGGAATGGGATTTTGATTTTTTGTTTATGGATTATTTTTTTCTGAAATACAATAATCTCTTTCAGATCTATTTTTACAGATGTATTATTTTCAATTCCAGATTTTATTTTCAGAATAAAGAGCATTTTTGGTATTTTAAAATTATGTTGAGGTGCATGTTCAAAAATGTTGGGTGCAGGAAGCAATTGGCATAAAATCATAAACTAGGTTAAAGAAAAATAATTTCATAGGAAATATCTTCTGCTTCATTCTTCTTAGTCTCGATATGTTGATAGCTTATAATTAATTTGTATTTTCTTTTTGATAAATAAAATGATACATGTTTTCCTTTTTAAGAAAAGAGATTAATTGTGACAATGCACTTTAATTTAATATACGAAAATAGTGTTGTTAAGATTTTGGAAACCAGTAATTCTTAATATGAAGAGAATTAATTTGATAGTATGAAGCATTAATTAATATCTAAAAATGAATTTTTAACCTATTTAAATTATCTATTTTCATATCTGAAAGGGGAAAAGATTTAAAACTTTCAAAATCAATCATTTAAGATATTTTTTAAACATATTAAATTTTACCCAATAGCATGTATCTTTTCATAAGTAGGAAAAACAAAATCAGCAGAAGAAAACAAAAACCAGTAGCCAATAATTCTCTTACAATTGAAGTCTCAGTAGCATTCTCAGTCAGCCAAATGGCACAGTGAGTGGCTTAAGAATGAAGCTTAAGGAAGAATCAAATTGATTCATCAAAGAATCAGATTCACAAAAGTCATTTTTGTAAGCAGTTTTGCTACTGATTTTAAGCCATGAAAAATACCATGTTACTCCACACCTATGTAGCACAGATACGAACACTAACACGATACGGACACAAAGATACGTATAATTTCTAAAATATAGGACATGGAGATACGAATCTATATATTATATAATTTTGAATTATATAAATTGAAAATAAATATTTATGTGCAAAAGTATGTTTCAAATTATTTTGAGAGCAGGAAGATATTTTTCATAACTGGTTCAAAAGAATTTGTTCCTTATTTTTATAATCATAATAAAAATTAATACAATAAATTTGAATTTTTAGAAAATTATTGTATTTATACCTTTTAAAATTGTGTTAGAACCGTGTTAGAATTTTCAAAAATTCAACAAATATTTTTTGAATTGAACACTTCACCGATAAGTGTCCTACAAGTGTCGTACGAGTGTTGACACGAATACGTGTGTCCGACACGGATACGCTCATTTAAGAGAAGTGTCCGAGCCTCATAGCTCCACATTCATATAATTATTAGGCCTTTTATGAAATTTCAATAATTGTTTTTCCTTTTTCTATTTTTTATGATGGATTTCTGATTGAAGGTGGGAAATGAGTTGGAATCTCTCCAGCCATGTTCTTTGTGCCATAGCTTTGTAGATGCATCCAACGGCTGAGAAAAGAAGTCAACCAAGTCAAACAAACAGTTCTGGTTTTTCCACAACAGGCCTATTTACCATCTGCAGCTATTGTTCCTCCAATATTAGCCAATGCTTTTCATCTCTTATTTAGATCATCACCCAAATCCTCAACAAAATTAAGGAACACAACATCATCATCATCATTTTAATGTTTTGGTTGGGGGGATTGAGCATCATCATCATCATTTTAATGCTTTGGTTGGGGGATTGAGCATCAATAAAGGAATGAAAAAGACATTCAATTTCATTGGTTTTCAACAGTCACTGCTGCAAGATCCGTTGGCACTACACAGGGCAAGGTATATTGACATACCCTAAATGGCTTGCAATTATAATATCTCCATCATAAATGGCTGCTTCCTAAACTTTGTATCTACACCAAAGAGTGAACACTATTCCCAATTAATGAGTTGGTCCCATTGATAACGAATAGGAAAGCAAATCATAAATGCAGATTAAATTTTACAATTTTAATGTTATGTGCATTATAAATTGATGCAGCAAACTTTGAGATTCAAAACTAACAACACTTGCTCACAGATGATTCTCCAATCTTGTGAAGCCTCAAAAGTTGAGAATTGCTCTCAGCCTTCAGAGTTTGGATTCTGGAGAAGATAACATCACGATCTGGTTTCTTCATACTTGCATTGATTGATTGAGCAGGTATGGAGGGTGACATTGTGACTCTCATGAAAGTGTGGCCCCCAGTTGTCATCTCTTTATGCTACTGCTATTGGATCCGCAAGGTTGTTCCTCCAGGAACAATACGACTCCTCCTTCTTCTTCCCATCATCTTCTTATACATTGTGCTTCCTCTAAGCTTTTCTTCTGTACATTTGTCTGGCACCATAGGGTTCTTCCTCGGCTGGCTTGCAAACTTCAAGCTCTTGCTCTTTGCTTTCGACAAGGGACCTCTCTCCTCCGACCAATTCATCTCTCTTCCACGTTTTGTGGCCGTGGCGTGCCTCCCCATCAAGATCCAACAAACTGCACCAGGTTCTACACACACCCAACATTCTTCAACTAAAAATGGTAAAACCCCACATCCAGATCCATCAAAAAGTTCCGGTTTTGACACCCACCCATCTTCAAAAAAGCCAAATTCTGCTAGCCAACCCAAACAAAACCTGTCTTCCGTAAATGGGGGTACCCCACTTGTAGGGTATGCCCTAAAGGGTGTTGCTTTGGGGGTTTTGGTGAAGATATATGACTACAGTGAGAGCATTAACCCGAAGGTGATTATGTGCATGTACTGTTTCCACATCTACTTCATGCTGGAGATAATCTTGGCAGTGGTTGCAGCAATGGCGAAAAGCACGTTGGGGATAGAGCTGGAGCCGCAGTTCAAGGATCCACTGTGCTCAACCTCACTGCAAGACTTCTGGGGGAGGAGATGGAATCTGATGGTCACCAGCATCCTCCGACCAACGGTGTACGAGCCGACCCTGAAAGGCGCATCGAAGGTTGTCGGTTCCAGGTGGGCCCCACTGCCGGCGGTGATGGGGACCTTTGTGGTGTCGGGTTTGATGCACGAGTTGATACTGTTCTACTTGGGGAGATTGGAGCCCACCTTCAGAATGACGTGCTTCTTTCTCCTTCATGGAATCTGCTTGGTGGCGGAGATTGCGTTGAAGACGACGCTAACCGGCAGGTGGCGGTTGCCGAGGTTTGTGTCGGGGCCCTTGACAGTGGTGTTTGTGATGGGTACCAGCCTTTCCCTGTTCCTGCCGGAGTTCATCCGGTGTCGGGTTGATGTTAGGGCGTTTGAGGAATACGCCGCCTTGGGCCACCTTCTTACAGCTCTCAAATCATTTTTATGACCATCTTTATTACTGCTATTTATTTTTTATTTAATACACATTACATGTTAAAAAGAGATTTTTTTTAATTTTTTTTTTCCATTTTGGATACGTTTAAACAAAATTACAAATTTAAGCAAGTCGTGCCAATTCGGTACGACTTCATATGCAGAAGTCGTCCCAATTAGGCACGACTTCTGCCCTGTCATACAAAATTCGTTGGCATGACTTCTGTCACATCATAATTTTTTTTTTAATTCTTTTTATATATTGGGTAATAGGTTATGTAATGTTAAAAATTAATTTGATACATAATTTTTTAAGAGTGTTAGTTTTAAGGAACAAAAAATTGGATAATCGTGTATGGATCATGTTTGACGGTAATGTAATACAATAACTTGATT
>Ga0123342_1004984_pt1 | contig 19721 bp, 10 predicted proteins | sample Turbeawhitnodule_FD_89960 | JGI IMG/M metagenome (GOLD analysis project Ga0123342, IMG submission 89960) | Root nodule microbial communities of legume samples collected from Mexico - Turtle bean Mexico white nodule | ecosystem: Host-associated > Plants > Roots > Nodule | place: Mexico: Nepantla... | reverse complement strand
TTATGAGTTTCAATAAGTAAAAATAAGTTGTGTGTGAAGTGACATTAACTTATCACATATATACATCATCATAATTTATTTTTTGGTTACATTTGCAGTATCAAATTTTGAAGAATCAGACACGGGAAACTATTCATTATAATAATATTAATAATAATATGAATAATATTAATAAATATTAATAATATGAATAATATTAATAATATGAATAATATTAATAAATATTAATAATATGAATAATATTAATAATATGAATAATATTAATAAATATTAATAATATAAATAATATTAATAAATATTAATAATATGAATATAATATTAATTATAATAATAATATTAATAATAATGTTAATATAATATTAATATGTATAAATTATGTTAATAATAATAAGTATAATAAAAATTATAATATGACTAAAGAACTTCTCTGGTCTAGTGGTTAACCCTTCCCTCCTTATTGGAAGGACTTGGGTTCGAATCCTGGTTGATGCGCTTTCTTTTCAATATTAATTAGTTGCTATAGTGACTAAAAAAATTTTGGTAGCAAAAACTTTGTTAGTTAATTAGATACCAATTTAGAATCCACTATAACAACTAATTATTTTTTGTCTCTTAAATTGGTTTCTATTTAATGATTTTCTTGAAGTGAAAGCACAAACTTATTTTTCCTCTTAAATAGTAACAAAGAAAGGATAGTGATTTTTGTGTGTTGATGGAAACACCCTTCAAACGTCAGCGAAAGATTATAAAAACTTCAAACTTTTTCTCAAACTTCAAGAGAGAAACTTGAGAGGTACCCACTTTCAAGAAATGTTCCTTCGGTGGAGAATTTAGGAGAGTAATACTCTCCTTTTTAAGTGACTTTGAAGAACAAGAAGACAAGTTAATATACAAGCTCAATTCTTACTTTGTTTTATCTATAGTTAGAGGAGCTCCTTAACACTCAATGAACTAGGAGATGTGTGACTAATTGTGAAAAGTGTAACTAAACTTATAATTTTCTTAGTCTCCTTGGAACCAAGTCGCAAATGCCTCATTTCAACCTCTTTTATTGTGTTTATAAGGTCCAATGCTCATTAGATGGACGCATAGTCATGGACTTGTGGGAGGACATGGTTAACTCTCTTCATGTCTCTTCAATTAGGGTTTTTTACTTTCCTAATGAAGAATGTTGCATGTTGACTTCAAAGTTGACACTCTACTTAGGCTTTGACTTTCCCAATCAACTCTCATGCAGTATCCAAATTGACCCCTCTTATGCATCTATTTTTTTACACAAAGAAAACCCTAATCTTATAAATTTTTCTACTCCCAATATTAACATTTTAAAACTAAGAAGAAGGAAAAGATTTTCAACAAGAGGACTCTCCTCGATCAAGGCTCCATCTTCCCCAATCTTATAAGTTCAAGTTGTAGTGGTTGGATGTCCTCCATCAGATCTCCATCTTGAAGAAGGATCTGTCCTCAAATCCATATAATGCTCAATAACCACCATTTTTATTTTCCTTCTGAATCATAGACCCATATGCAAAAAAAATACAAGATAAATTCTATTTAAAGAAAAAAAAAGGAAATGGGGCACCTTTTGTTAAAAATGCTCATAAGAAAATGTAGGGACCATCAAACTATTTTCGTTCACTTTATGTTGTTATTGACTAAGTCAGAGAACAACAACCCAAAGTTCTGTTTTTGAAATTTTCCTGGAAATAAATGAAGGGTTCCACATTTCTCAAAATAATATTTTAGAAGCATGCATACTCGGTTAGAATTTTCCTATTTATACTCCTCCTTAAAGATTTTCGCTTTTATTCCTTTCTTTTTCATTTTTCTCCTTTTTTATCTTTTTCTTTTTCTATTTTTTATTTCATTTTTATTTCTTCTTATCTCACTTGTTGAAGTGCGAGAAGAATCAAAATTATTTTATTTTCTTTATAAGTGAAAGTTATTTTGTTGGTGTAGCCATCATGTATAGTTTTGTGATCATATTGTCATGACCTTCCAAGTATAATGTGCCCAAATTTCATGGGAATAACATCACACAAAACATTTTTATTATAATTGTCCATGGAAATAGGTACACTTACTTGTTCCTTGACTACTACACTACCATCATTTTTAATTCATTCAAGTTTTGTAAGGTTTTGGATGGGGTTTCATAGTTAAGGCTAACTTTTCCACCAATCTAAAACTATAGTAGTTGCAACAAGAACCATTATTCACAATGATTAAACAAATATTTTGAAAGATTTTATAGTATGTGAAAGAGGTTCTCTCGTTGTGGCTCTTTTAGCTCAACATTTTGGTTTCAAAAAATCCTTCTCACCAATAAACACTCTCCTTCAAAAAGGGATTTTCTCTTCAAATTCTAGAACTCCTCATGAGGTCAAGATGTCAATTCATCCTAACTTTCAATTCCTTAGTCTTTTAAAACCATGACTTGCTTGTTGAGGCACTCTGAAGCATAGTTCCCCCTTCCAAGATAGTGAAAGCACTAGCTGCCTCATATTCTAGATTCTTTGGAGGAACTTTCTTCACTTGTTTTTTTTTTTCATTTTCTTCATTTTTCTCTTCCTCTTTCCCTTTCTCGTTTAGATTTGGAGGGTAACCCTCCCTCTTGGAATGTCTCCTAGTGTAGGATGTGTTTGGGTTGTCCCTTTCTAGGGTAGGTTTTCTTAGAAATGGTTGCTCTACCCTCACAGATAGTTGAACTAAATAATTTAAATCATTATAAGGTAATAGTTCAAACGTATACCGAATGTCATGGTTAAGGAAACTTTAGAACCTATCCATAGTTATTTTAGGCTCCTCTCTAATCCCGCTATAGCAACTCCCTTTTTTGTATGTACTCCTAAACACTCATGTCTTTTGGTCTGAGTCTTTGGAGTTTATCCATTAACTTCCTATCATAATAGGAGGGCACATGCCTTTTCTTAGGGATGCCCTAAGTTCGTTCTAATACCAGATCTTGGGGTTATTGTGAATCTTGCGATTTCTCACTAAGTTTATCTACCAATACATGGCCTACTTGGTAACATTCGAAGATTTGCTCCACTTTCATTTCTCAAACTAAGTATTCTTCTACATTTCTTTGCTATAGAATGGGAAAGGTCTACCTTACAAACAAAAAGAAAAGGTATTATCAACCGTCAAAATTCTTCTCTAATATCTAAATTTTGTTGCTAAATGAATATTAATGAAAGAAAAACGAGGGTAAAAAATTTGTTTGATATAAGCTTGTTGGCAATTTACTATAGACTATCATTATTAATATTTTAAAAAACAATATTCATTATTAATTTATTATTATTATTATTATTGTTAATATTATTAATAAAAGTATTATTATTATTAAGATTATTCTTATAAATATTATTAATGATAATAATAATAATATTGATATTAATAATACTATTATTAATATTAAAATTATGACTATTATTACTAAGATTGTTATTATAATTAATATTATTATTAAGATTATTGTAATTATTATTATTTTTAATATTAATATATTATAATAATTATTAATTTTATTAATATTATAATTATTATTATTAATATTATTGTTATTATTAATATTATTGTTCATATTATTAATATTATTGATTGTAATTATTATTAGAATTGTTTTTTATTATTATTAATATTATTATAATTATTAATATTTAATTTTATTATAATTATTAATATTATTAATATTATTATAATTATTATTAATATTAATATTAATATTATTACAATTATTATCATCATTAGTATTATTAATATGAACAATATTATTAAAATTATAATTATTGTTGTGGACTTACCGACAAAATTTATCGATTTGTGTTCAATTAACAAAAGATATTATGGATAGATAATATTGCTGCCGAATTACCGACCAAATTTACCATTGAATATTGACTCACTTTTTAATAATTTTTTAAATTTTCAGATGATGGATTCATCCGTTGGTAAAATTTGTAGGTAATAAAAAAATTAATGACAAACATAAACTTGTTTGTAATAAGAAATTTTCTTGTAGTGAGACTCCTTAGAAAAGCTTAAATGTCTACGCCTATGATGTTTAGGTGGTTGTTGGTAGTACTCAACATTATAATGATTATTAAACATCTCATCACTTTGAGAATAGGTGTTATCATGATAGTCTCTTCTCCTATGTTTTTCTTGATTTTTCATGAATAGACGCTCTTAAATACTAAGTTTTTTCTAGTCAGAGATCCCTCATATTGCTTTTACAAATTGTCCTTGCTAAAAACTTAAAAAAAAAAAAACTTTTCCTAATGTATGGAAAGTGTCCTATTGACCAAATAAATGTCACTATTTAAGGAACTTACCCTAATTGTCATTGAGACCTGAAAAGAATAAAGAAACACAATAAAATTTTCAAGGTAAAAAAAGAATTTTAAGTGAAAGTACAAATGACACTTAGAGCCTGTGATATACTTCCACAATAACATGTGATAGCTATTACAAAGTTTCAATGAAATTGCTCTAAAGGCATTTTCCTAAACATCAAAGTAAAAGAAATATTATACAAAGGAACCAAAGATAAAAATTCAAAATTTCATGACAAGCACAAAACACCGAAAAAATTCGGTTAAGCCTCCTCTCAAGTGTACAGTCTTTATGAAAAGTTCTCATTTTCCTCCAAAGTCTTGTATGCAAGCAACCTTCCACCATCTCTCCCACCAACACCTAAGATGCTACCTTTGAAATGGTGAGTTTCAAGCAAGAAGCTTAAAGATAAAAAATTTAGATTTAGAAAGATAAACATAAAGTGATAGATGAGAAATGACAATACTCAAAAGAAAAAGAACCTAGTGAATGACTCTAGATTTGATTACCAAAAACAAAAATCTAAACTCAAGTTGAATCCTTATAACATGCAGCTGCAGTTTTCATAGGAAATAAATGAAGACAAAGAACCACTCAAATATGCTTGAACAATATTATCAACTAGTAGATGTTAGGACATGTATCAATGAGTGGATGTGAGTTGTTTTAGCCTTTCTTTTTCTTTTCTTTTCAAACTTTTGGCCTTCACTGTAATATTTTTTCTTCATATTTTTCCAGATTAAGAGGCCATACATTTCTTTTTATATACTCCAAATTTTGAATACAACTCACAAGCAAGATCATTTTTTACTCATATTCAACTACAAATGCATGTATCATGTTAAGGAAATGAATTCAACTTTAGAAACTTAAGATATATGACATATAATGGCATGGTATTATTGCAGGTTTTTATGGAAATATTTTTCAGATTTTTGCTTATGAACTAAAAACAAAAGAACTTAAGCAATAAGGAAAAACAACCTAGGCAAGTTTGGCTACCATTTTTTTTAGCAAATTTTGCATAAAGCAAAATAGGACTACTTTTAGGAATTTATGACAAGTAAGGGACTAAACAAACCCTAAAAAAACATGGAGGATTAAAAAGTTAAAAAACATGGAGGATTAAAAAGTTAAAGCAAAGTAAACAAGGTTAAAAATCTAAGACTAGAACATGCAATAGGAAATCATAATCATTGATTCAAGAACGGAACAAACAATTCAACCAATTAAGCATGTAAAAACATGAATACAACCTGGGAATAAACTATCATAAATTCAAACAAAGATGGGCAAGATGTATTCAAACATAAAAAAAAAAGATTGAAAAAGGAAATGACACTTACCTCTTGATGAATCTTAGTCTTGCTCTTGATATCAAATGATGGAAGCACCCTTCAAGCATCAGAAGACTTAAAATAACTTCAATTTTTTCCTGAAGCTTCAAAAGAAAAACTTGAGGCGTAGTCACTTCGAAGAAAGGTTCCTTGGTGGAGAACATAGGAGAAATAATCCCATTTTTAAGTGACTTTGAAGAACAAAAAGACAAGCTAATATGCAAGTTTAATTTTTATTCATTTCAAAAGTGAGTTACAAAAGGGAGGGAAGGGCTTTGTTTATAGCTAGATGAACTACTTAACACTTAATGGACTAGAAGATGTGGGACTAATTGTGCAAAGTGAAACTGCACTTAGAATTTTCACAACATTTTGTAGCCTCCTTGAAACTAAGTTCCACATTGCTCATTTCTAGCTCTTTTCATGTGTTTATATAAGGTCCAATGCTTACAAGATGGATGCATAACCATATGGAATTGTGGGAGGTTGTGGTTAAATCTCTTCATGCCTATTCAATTAGGGTTCTGACTTCCCTAATGAAGAGGATTACATGTTGACTTCAAAGTTCACCCTTTACTTGGGCTTTTCCTTCCCTAGTCAACCCTCATTTGGCCTAAATGGATCCCTCCTATGCATCTATTTTTTTACACAAAGAAAATCCTAATCTTATAAATTAACATTTTAAAACTAAGAAGGAAAAGATTCTTCAATAAGAGGACTCTCCACATTCAAGGCTTCATCTTCTCCAGTCTTCTTAGTCCAAGTTGTTATAGTTGGATGGTTTAGGGTTTAGGGTTTACAAAAGAAAACATTCCACTCCTTTTATAATAAGAAAAATAAGCAACAAAGTAAATTTTCTTTGATCTTCTCACATTCTTTCACATGAAGATTTTAATGAAATTAATCAAATCTTTATATTATGTTTTATTCTTTATTATCACTGGTGCAAAAAAGGTGAAAAACGACAATCATTTTAGCCTTAAATTGGCGACTTTCTGACCATTGTTTTTGAGTGTGTAGTCCATTATCTTCAAGCAAAGAAGGCAGCTATTTAGCCGCCATGTTACATTCAGTCTAAAACGGGGACTATGGTAAAAGTCGTTGTTTTATACCTCCCCATAACTTGTATATATAATACATGCATGAGGTATAAAATGGTGGCTATGGTAAAAGCCTTCGTTTTATACCCTCCCTAATCTCAGCACACATGGTGCCCTAAAACGGTGACTATGGTACAAGTCGTCGTTGTACACCCTCCCGAAAGATATAAAACGAAGACTTTTACCATAGCCGACGTTCCAGATGGTATTTTTTTAATTCATTCTCTTTAATGCTAATTCCCATCTAAATTGACGTGTTCAATTAAAACTCAACTAGACAAATACATAAATTCAGATAATCAAATTATATATATTGATAAAAATGTATTACAAAGACTAATAACATATTCTTATCTATCTATCTAGTTCCTACACTATTGATTAGTCATCCTAGAGTTATAGAAATTAAGGAAATATGTGGCCCAAGCATTTCTCACAAGACCGGTATCATGGCTATGAGTCGAAGTGTGCAATCAAATCCCAATGTTTAGCTGACTTCTCTGCTAAGCTAACTCCCCAACAAGGCCTTTCGGCTGGATGGACGATACATGTGGATGATTCATCCAACAAAACTGTGTGTGGGGCAGAAGTCGTCTTCAATGGCCTGGGCGACCTCCTTTTGGAACAAACATTCCAATTCGGGTTCAAGGCCACCAACAATCAAGCCGAATACGAGGCTATCCTAGCCAGACAGAACCTAGCGTACGACATGGGAGCTCGCGATGTAACTTGTAAAAGCGACACCCAGCTAGTGGTCGGCCAAATCAAGGAAGAGTTTGAGGTGAAGGAACCCTTACTACAAAAGTACTACCATACAGTCTCCAACCTCATTGCCCGATTCAAAAGGGTAATGATGGAACACATCTGTCGAGAGGATAATATGAGAGCCCACGCATTGTCTCGGCTCTCCAAAACGAAGAAGAAGAGCCATCACAGATTTGTAGTACAAATCTACCTAAAGCAGCCAGTGTGGGAGAGGCTGAGTGTCTGGCCGTAACTGAGGCCGAGACCTGGATGACTCCAATCATTCAGTACCTAGAGATCGGAACCTGCAAGCTGGAGGAGGAAAATAATTTGAGGCTACACTATGATCCGTCAAGACCTCTACTGAAGAGGCTACTCCAGGCCGCTAGTAAATGCATCACCAAGGAGCAGGCAGAGTATGTCATCCGGAAAATCCACGAGGGAGTATGCAGAAGCCATTCAGGAGGAAGAACGATGACCGTCAAGGTGCTTAGGGTCGTATACTATTGGTCGACCGTTTAGAGCGATTGCACAGGGTACATAAAGAAATGCATCAAGTGTCAGAAATTCGGTCCCTTGTCCCATCTCAAGCCCGAAGCACTCCACAAAATGATATCGCTATGGTTGTTCGCCTCATGGGGAATGGACATCATCGTCCCCTTCAGCCCGGGCAAAGGACAAGCCAAGTTCCTCCTAGTCGGGGTCGACTACTAAACCAAGTGGATCGAGGTCAAGCCCCTTGCCTCCATCTCGGCCAAGAATATGTAGAGCTTCGTATGGAGGAGCATTGCGTGCCGATTCAGAGTCCCTGAAACTATCATCACCGATAATGGTCGGTATTTTATTGACCGGGGACTTCAATCATTTTAGAGGACCTCAACATAAAATCAATAACAAGCTCGGTCGAGCACCCCGAAACCAACAGGCAGGTCGAGGCGGAAAATAAAGTCATCCTGGATGAAAAAGTGACTCGGTACGGCGAAGGGGCGGTGGACCGAAGAACTAGTCAAAGTTTTATGGACATACCACTGCATGCCCCAAACGTCGACCCAAGAGACGCCCTACACACTTACGACACTGAAGCCATGATACCGGTCAAGGTGGGGGAGCCTTCCCTTAAAAAGCAATTCTTTGATTTATCTCTAAATCAAGAGAGTTTGTCGATCGGACTCGACCTTCTCAACAAGCTCCGAGACAAAAGCAAGATCCACGAAACAGCATGCAAGCTCCAAGCAGCCAAGCGGTACAACACGAAGGTCCAACTGAGGAGTTTTCAAAAGGGAGATCTCGTTTGGAGGATGAGAAGCAAAGCAAGGAAGAACGATGACAAGTTCTCGTCCCCTTTCAGGTCCGAGAGGCTGCAACTGGGGGGCGTACTACTTAGAATGGGTTTTGGGAAAATTTGTACCAAGGACGTGGAATGCCACGCACCTTAAGTTTTATTACAGTTGAATACCAATAAAATCTATGCACTCTTTCCTCGCCCGACCATTTTTTCTCTAAAGAGGATGGATAGGTTTTAATGAGGCATTTTTCTTCAAATATGCAAGCATACAAAGTTCACGCAATTCTCAAACGCTCGGGTCGGTCAAGGAAGAAGCCTTAACCGGCATACCCTACTGAAACCTTAAAGACTTGGTTCGGTCAAGGAAGTAGCCTTAATTGGCATACCCTACTGACACCTAAAGACTTGGTTCGGTCAAGGATGTAGCCTTAACCGTCATACCCTACCGAAACCTTAAAGACTTGGACCAGTCAAGGAAGTAGCCTTAACTGACACACTTTATCGACACCTAAAAACACGGTTCAGTCAAAGATGTAGCCTTAGCCGGCATTTCCTGCCAATATCTTAAAGACTTGAACTAAATGAGCACACGAAACACATTGGTCATATCGACTAATATCAAACACTTAAAAAGATAATTATCATTTCAAGTTACTCCGACTAGCTAACTATTAAAGTTACATTTATTAACTTTAGGCACTATAAAGAAAAAGTGTGAAAGAAATACGAGCGATTTATTCATTGATAAAGAAAGAAGGTGAAGGTCACACCTCGGCCTCGAAGGGTACAAAAGGAAAAGCCACATTTCGATCAAAGGAAACAAAAATTTAAAGGCTAAACCTATTGGTCTTCGTCTTCAACTTCCTTGATAGTAGGTGGTCGTGTTGCATTCCTTAGGGCTTGCAGCTTGCCAACAGGCACCATCTGGCCTTCATAGATGTCCATATTGGCATCGAAGTCACCATCGTTGTAGAGCAGGTGAGCCTATTGGACGGTTTGATTGAAGCTTTGGCCTAACATCACCAACGTGTCGTCATGGTCTTGTCTAGCTCAGCCACAACTGCGACCTTCTCATCCTACAACTCCGAGCTCTCTACCCGCATCACCGAGATCTCATTCTTGGCTTCCTCCAAGGCCTTCTTCAGTTTGGCCACCTCGACCACTCGCTCCCTCAACCTCATTTTCGTCTCAGCCGCCCGAGTCTCAGCTATCTCTCGTAATTCGAGTTCGCCTCCAAATATTGCTTCAAGGAGCTCGAGGCCTCGGCTAACTCATGCTCGAGGCGAGAGATTTCCTTCACCCTTCGGCCCCGGGCGTCAACACCCAGTCGGATCATAACGAGACACCAACATAGCATTTCAATGTTGCCCTAGAACAGGTCCTCTTCGGGAACGACACTGAGTAACTCTTGAGCAGCGGGGGGCAAACCGACCTGGACTCCCCTTGAAAATTTTAAGTCACCCCCTATAAGAGATAAGGGGACTTTGAAGCCTTAAGGGTAAAGACGGCGATGGTGGATGGATGGGCAGCATCATCGACGGGAGGAGGAGAATCTAGGTTGATCAGAGAAAGACGAGGAGGAGGAGTCGACATGCTTCTCGGAGAACGTGTGGTGGTGTCTATGTTGCTCGCCTCCCTTGGCCACTTCCTACTCCTTTCGGCACCGGCCGAGGTACCAGCGCCAGAAGCCGAGGCGTTCCCGACAGCAATGATATCAATGTTGCATCTGCCACGACCCCTTTCTAGAGCCCTTACCCGAAAGGCATTCACCAAATCGTCCGCCTAAAGGACTTCTTTGTGCATCGTTTCTGCATCAAGAAAAAAAAACGTTAGTCCAAAACTAAAGGATCGATCGAGACAAAAGACAACGCAAACATATCTTGGAAGACCATTCATCGATGAGACGACTTGTACACAATTAACAACTTTTGTGTAGGGATCCTTTGGGGGAGCTTATGAAAAAGATAATATATCTCTTGCTTAGAGCCGGACGAGTCCACTCCTTAAACCGGGTAGGATTCCTAGTTCAAAACACAGGAAACCTAGACCAATTGGCTTCATAAAAAAAATTACTTCATGCCCTCGGGTTCAATGAAAATCTTGAAGAATTTACCCTTGAAATTTTTATAAGAGGTGGTGAAAAGTGTTAAAAAGAATATTTCCCGACCGACTAATGAGGGAATGCAAGATAACGGGTTCGGTGGAATGAGAGGTGTAATAACTAAGAAAAGTATAGGGAGTAGGAGATAGACGGAATGTGTCACATATCTAATGAAAAGTTTTAAGGGAAGTCCAAGTATTTGGGTGAAGGTGAGAGGGAGTCACGTTCAGCGCCTGAAGTAAGCCCATCATAAAATCATCAAAGGGAAGAGCGACATGCAAATCAGAGAAAAGACAAGAGTACAAAAAAAAGAATGGACCCTCTGAGGAAGACCGACCCATACATATGGTATCGGTCGATTGGCAATGTTCAATGGCCTGAATGTCATCGCTAATGTCCAACTTTAAGATCAGGTACCTCCTCAAGAAAGAGGAAATGGAAGCCCCATCCAAAAAAGAAGAAATAAACTCAATTACCTTAGGATCCACCCAATCAAGCCCCAGGAGGGGGATGATTGCTTAGGGGAATCCGACCGGTCGACAGCACCTTCCGGATCGTCCCTCCGGACAACATTCTCCAAAGGGGGGCAATGTCTGAATTGCCCCAACCAATAAGGGCTCAGTCGTGGAGGAACCGAGAGAAGAAGAAAACACAGAGGGAGATGAAGAAGAGGAGGATGAGGAGGAAGACATGACTAACCTTTTGGAATGTAGGGTAAGCAATGCGCCATAACGATTGAAGGTTTCGGAAGTCGGAGCAAACAAAAGCAGTGACTCGGCACTGTAGGGGCCACTATTTATAGTCTTGAAGGGGCTCGAGAGACGAAGCGTCACATTCATCTCAACCGTTAGATCTTCCTCGATCCAATGGTCCTCTTCAAATGGAGACAAAAAAACCCCTCATTAATGCACATCACATCACACAATCAGGCACCGCCCAACATCACGTCAGATCTCGGGGAGCCCAATCATCACATCAGTCTCGGACAAAGACTCTTCAGTTTAACCATCCTCGAGCCTAAGGGCAAGTGTACTGGTAGGGTTCGTACGAAGGAGACCATGTCTCGGTCTTGATCGTAATGTCAACCGACACCACAAATCCAATTACGCTTAAGCAGAATTAGTGAGGCTAATCAACAATTAAGAGATAGGTAATACACTTCTAAACATGACCCAAGCTCTCTAACCTGGCCCAATAAGAAAGGCCCACCATAGTCATATAAATAGGCACAAAATCCAAGAACTAGGTACGTCATTATATAGTACTCAAAATACCGAGTGTCGAATACTAAATCTAACTTGAGCGTCAGAGTGCCTTCTATAGGTACCATTCGAGTCTGGACTACGTGAAGAAAGACCAAGGAGTAAGTGAACAGAGGAGAGGAAGGAGCTTGTTTGCAGAGGAACTGAAGTATAAACCGACCAACCGACCAAGGAAGTAGATGAGCAGTCCCAATAGTTCTCTAGGCTCCAACTCCTTTGAGCAGTCCTAATAATACGACTTCAAAATGTATTTCTAGATCAACAAATGCATTGTAGAATGTATAAACCAAAATATACTAATACATTTTGGAATACATTTTGAAATATATTTCAAGATTCAAAATGTATTCCAAAATGTATTTTTGAATTCAAAATTATAGTCCAGGAGGTATTAATACATTTTGAATTGTGTATTTCAGAATGTATTTCTAGATCTGAAAATACATTTCGAAATGCATAATTTGGAATAATTTTTTGAAGGATAAAATTAGAAATTTAATTTGTATGGGTGTGCAATATCAATATATATGAGTGTATAATGCAATCGTCGTCATTACGTTGACTAAGTGTGAAACCTGAGTAAATCATACCTATTTATGTGCCAAAATCTTAGAGATCATTGCATTTTGCACCCCCATTGTTTGAATTCATGGAGTGGTGAAATGTAAAAAGTACTCTGATTCAGGTTTATAAAACAACTATATTATGAATTGGGTGATCTATAAAGGTTATAAATTACACAATTCATAACTATACATTCAAAAATGCGTTTTCATATTTAAAAATATATTTTAAAATTTATTAATACATTTTATAATGCATTTCTGAATTTCAAAATAAATTCAGAATGTATTAATATGTTTCAAAATGTACAAATCAAAAATATATTTTCATAATATATTTTAAAATGTATTTTTAAATTTAAAAATATATTCTAGAATATATTAATACATTTTGAATTTTACATTCTAAAATGTGTCGAAAATACATTGATCCAAAAATAAATTCTGCAGAATCCATAATCCATATTATATATTTTAGAATGAGAATTAAAATTCAATTTTTGTGGGTTTCAAGATCTACAGGGGTGCAGAATGCAATGGCCAATCTTGGATTCTAAGTTTTTTATTCAAAATTGAGGCTCTTTCTACCTACAGCATTATTATTACTAATTGCACACCATATTAACAATAAAAGACAAACATACCTTCTGTACCACGCTATTACTGCCGTCGCGGCCACTATCGTCGCCACTGCTGCAGAGAGAAAGCTCGTTCCAAAAAAAAAAAAACTCTGTTCCAACCGTAAACTATCATATATATTTCAGAAAACTTGTTCTGAAAATTTTATTATATTCTAAAAAATTTGTTAGAGAAATTTTGTTCTAGAAAGCTCGATTTATAATGCAGTGTCTAAATCATTCTGATCTAAAAAAAATTCAAAACTTTTTTTTGAAAAATTTGTTCCAAACTTTTTATGAAGTTTGTTTAAAAGATTTTCAAAACTGATTACAAAAGATAAAATTGTCATATTTTAAAATTATGGGTTGCAGTTAGAAATTATGCATCATGGGAATGCAGGAAGAAAAGGTCGAAATTGAAGGCAGACCTAATAAGATTGTGTGATCACAAAAGAAGACCCATCATGATTGATGATGAAAAAAAAATGGTCTTAGCTTATGATTACTTACAATGAAGCAGGCAGGAGAATTGATATGATTTTGATTATTTATTTTTCAATAAGTGAAAAGAATGTTTTGTGTCGAATGGACTGTTTGGCCATTCTTTTGACATGAGTCAAAAAGCATATATTCCATAGGTTGTGTTACCTAAAAGAAGATACCTCTATTCGTTTGGTAAAGGGATCTTTTCATGTAAAAAGTAGGGCCTTAAAACAAGGCTTTTAAGACAGATACAAACTTTGGTTAAGTAAACAAGATAAATGGCACCAAGAAAGATGGGAAAAAGTGATAAAGTAAAAGCACTTGCAAAAAAGGACCTTCAGTCTTTGCCTGGTTAGAACTGCACTTCAAAGCAATTCCAATTATGACTTGCTCCTTGCTACACAATTAAAATACAAAGAAAACGAGGTAGGGTAGTGTCCCCCAAAAAAGAAAAAAGGATAATGACTTCACCAGCGTAAAAGAGACTTCTTACATGATCAAATGTGACCTACTAGATAATGCTTTCCGAGGAAATAATTTCAACTCACCACTGCTCTTTTCTTAAATTCAGAAAAGGAATCAAAATCATACCATTTAATCATTAATCATTAACTCCTCCATCTCAAACCACTGGACATGGACTGCATAAATTCATAACACATTCTATAAGTTCCATATACACTGCCTTATATGAGAAGGGTTGCCCTATCAATTTGTTGTTTATTGTTGCTTATTGTTGCAAAGGCCAAACCATCATTGTCATAGAACATATTTCAATATAGATAGATCAAGTACACCATTGAAAGTTACACAATAATGCTATCTGCAAATTAGATTTCTGCAGGTGAAACAAAAGCCAGCAATATGCACTAGCTTATTTGACTAAAAAAATTGGCAATGGGAAACTTGAAGCCAGAAAATCACTAAATGCTCTCCTGAAATGCATGAGCACGAGAAATAGCTGCTGGATTGGCTTCCAAGATTTGAGAGGCACCCAATATGCGATCTTTGCCTTCTTTTGGTTCAATTTTCTTCAAAATATCACCATTTGATAGAGATTTATGTTGATCAGGCTGGATGGTTAATGCAGCCCTTATAGGACTTTTTGAGGCATCAATTCTGATGGTCTTTGGAACCAAAACACACTTCTCTGATTTCTCTTCATCAGCAAAAACCGTATCTCTAGCGTGTTTGCCAAGGGTTGGGGAGCCATTGCCCGAGCAGCAACTGTTACTCGTGGAGGAAGATGGCGAAAGGCAAGCATTGGATCCTATGGACACTGCCCCAGTTCCAGCATTCCAAAGTGGTGTTCCACTCCAGCATGATGGTGGTACAAGTTGCAAAGGAATGCTTGGTGGGCACATGCCAGGAATTGCCACCATTGCTGTGGGACACCATTGCATTGCAGCAGGACCAGTGTTGTATGGACTACACATTGGTGCTGAAGACTGATGAACTACTTCCATGGAATTCACATTATTCCAACCTGGATAAGGCAATACCCATGGAGGAACAGGGTAACATTGTAACCAATTTGATGTCTTATGTTCTGATAATTCATTTCCTTGAGTACCATTATTCGTCACAGAAGATCCACATAAAGATGGTTCCCCAGCATACTCTACACGGTTTATAGAACTTGCATCAACACATCTTCTCTCGTCTCTAAGATTAAGCATTGAATCCATTGATTCACAAAGAGGGGTATCTGGCCCAAATTTCAAAACAGTGCTGTTGTTATCTGCTGAAGACCTGAAAGGAACTGAGGATTCAAGACTTGTGACATGTTGGAAACCAGATGTGTCCTCAGTTTGTAGTCTGGAGGTAGGAATTCCATTAGAGACCATAATGTGTCGGTACTGAGACGCTAGGTGTTTATTCTTCCGTCTCCCAGCTCCTATGGGAACATTTCTCATTGTTCCACCAGCAGTCCAATACCTTTGACAGTTCTTGCAGAAATGCCGGGGTTGGTTAACGTTGTAGTTGTTAAAATAACAAAACTTGGTGTCCAAACTGTTACATCGTGGACACTGAAGAATCTTGTCTGGTTTCTTCAAGACTTTATCTTGGTCTGAATCACCATTCTCCGTATTATCTTCCACTGGTTTGGGGTTTACTATTGGCTCATTTTCCTTCACTTTATGTTGGAACTCTTGTTTACTATCCCTCGAATCACAAAACTTTTCTTGTTTTTCAGAGTTTTCTCCACATTCACTAGGCATTTCCAGTTCTGCCTTTTTTATGCTGCTGCAAGCATCCTAAAAATTTAAACCAGTCAGATAAATCAAGCAGAAAAAAAGAGCAAAAGGATACAAAATGATCACGTTATACTCATTTTCCATCAAATACTACAAATGACCGCATAGCAGACAATCAATATAACAATAATCTTCTTTGAAACCTCAACACAATATGAATCTGTTTTGTAAGTCATGATCAGTAGTTCTTTTATTAACTCTGTCCTATATATTAACTGTGTCTCAAATTCAGTTTATTCCATAGAATATGAGCATAAGCATTCAACTGAATTCATATACTTGAACATAGGCTTTCATTATTAAACTGTAAAGGCTTCAAAGCAATTACTGTACATAAATGCCAAAAGAAACCGCCAGAAAGAACACCTACAAAACTAGTGTATAAAATGCCTTCAATACTAAGAAGAGGACCAAAGTATATCAGATACTACAAGATCCAATCTAGTGAAAATAATCAGTTACAAAATGCTTTTGTTTTTCAGATGAAACGAAACCAACAGTTAAGGATGCTCCAATTCAAAATGAAACAAGTTCAAAGCTACATTCATAAGAATAAGAACTTGCTTCCTCTCAACACCGCCTTAATTTGTATAAACAAATCAAATCTCTAAACCTTAAACATACACACACAACTATTCTGAATTAAGCCAAACAAAATCTTTTATTTATTAAGATGCAACGCCACCCTTCAAATTCCACAAGGTTTTGAAGCTTGAAATGAACTCTTATGACCAACCAGAACATAACTAAAAACATCAAGAACCCCTGAAGACACAGCAAAGATGAAAAGAGAAACAAAAATCCAATTTTACGTCCAACCCATTTAAACAAACAAGGAATAAAAGCACAAAAAAACACTATTCATGAAGATATGAACTAAAATATATCTTGGGCTACAGTAAAGAAGTATGTACCGTGGGTCCAGAGTTGGCCGGAATCTGACATTCCGGCACCGGAATCTTCCGGCCAAATAGCCTGATACCCGGATCCTTCTTTGTCTCAGACATGTTGATGGTGATTGTTTTGCACACTTTGAAACTAAGCTCCTCCAACACCCATTACATAGAACAGAAGCAGAGGAAAAAAGAAAATCAAATATTTTACACAGAGAAAAAGAAAATAAACAAAAAAGTGGCTTTCTTTCTCTTTCTGAATTTGTTTCCACACAAGACAACTTTTCAAGTGTAGACAGACATCACACTTGCACTAAAATCCCTCTGGAGAAAAAGTCCCACCCTGCAAAAAGCACAAACAACGTGAGGCATCAAAGACACACTACACTACAGTACCATCTCTTATTTTTTTTTCATTAAAATTATAAAAAAAAAAATCTTCTTTCTCTCTTCTCTTTCCCTTTTTTTTTCTATTACAAAGTCTTTTCCTTTTAAAAAAGATTACCTTTTTTAAATTTTGAAAAAGTGTTGCCTTTTCTCTTTGCTTCTCATTTGCGTTCAAACATGTGACCCTACACTCAATATAAAATCCTTCTCGTATCACTTGGTTTCTTGTTTTCCTCGTTGTAACAATTTAGTATGTTCACAAATAATATATTTTATTTTTATTTTCAATATAAAACTTGTTTTCCATTATTATTTATTCCTTGATATTTGAATACATAAATAACAATTAATGCTAACCGACTACAACTATTATCATCCGCTAAAATGACCTCGAACCTTAATAGACATTTTTAACAAATATTATTTAAATAGGGTGTCTCTAATTTTATAAATCAGAGATAGCCCATTAAATATTTAAGACTTTAAAAAGTATTTACTAAATTAATATGTTTAATTACATAAAAAGTTAACATCTTTGTTGGTTGAAGTTGAGCCTTGGTCAATGGTTATTGTATGATTAAAAAATTGTGAGAACTTTTAAAATGTTTATAATAAGAGAGCTTAACAAGGGTATAGAATTTTGTGTGTTTTTATAAAGTGTGTGTTTTTGCTTAGATGTGGGTGGATATGCATGATCCATGGATGAAAGATAGTGCATTGAGGAGTGTGTTCTTGAGAATAACATGGGAAGTTGGAGTTGATTTGAGAGTATTATTAGAAGCATTAGTAAGAATGGGTGGGAAGAGGAGGGGAAAGGGGGTGGAGACAGGTGGCAGATGAGTAAGGAGAAGGGTGGAATGATGGCCAAGAGATGGAGTGGGAAAAGGTGTGAATGACGTGAGAAAGAGAAAGTGAAAGAGAAAGAGAAAGAGAAAGAGAAAAAGGAAAAAAGTGATGGCTTTCATTTGACGAGTTCAAAGCAAATGGGTTCGATCTTTTCACGCCGCCTTCAACGTATATGGCTTTTTCCCCACCTCTTATACTTCTACCATACCATGCATGCCAATACATCGCATTCTCATCATGTAAGATTATATATATCAGAACTTTTTATTATTCTTATTATTATATTCTTTTCACTTTTCTTCTACACATTTTACACCTTCTAATATAATTTTAATAACTTGCCTCGTCCTAAAAAATATTGTGCTAGAAATTAATAGGATGGAACTTCTATGATCTAAACTTAGGAATTGAAATTATTCTCAATTTGTTTACTTTTGGTTTGCTCTTTATTCCACTTATTAAAAAAAAAAGGTTAGTTTGTAGATATTTGAAAGTTAATATTTCTAATTTCTTAGCATAATGGGAAGTTTGTGAATTTTAACATAGTTTGTAATTTTTTAATTTTTAATTTAAATATTTTATAAATAACAATTAATTTTAAATACAACAATTAAAAGAAAAAAATTAGAAAATGAATTATTTATTATAAATAAATAAGGAAACATATTATGAAAAAAAGTATTTATTATAATATAACATGAAATAAAAATTTGTATTTGTAAATATGTGATATTAATTAAATGATAAATAAAAATATTTAATTAGTTGATAGTTATGGAAGAGAAATCTACGCATACTAGTGAACTTAAATGTACGCATGAACTTATAACATTGTAATTTCTGTCTAAAGTTTAATCAGAAATCAAACTCATGATATCAAGAGAAATAATTTAAAAGAAAATAGGTATATAAGAAAAGAGACAAAAGAACAAATTTATCAAAGAGAAGAAAAAGAAAAAGGAGAGACTAGAGGTTTCGAATATCCATCATAATATAAATTATATTGAAATTTGAATATATATATAGAGAGAGTTTAAAAAAGGTTTAATTCTAGTTTTTGATCTTTCTACAAATTTAGTGTGGATGTAAAATTGGTTTCCATAATTATAATAGTTTCGTTTTAATTTATACATTAAAATATAACTAGTGGAAAAAAATTCAATTAAATTTATCAATTTCCATTATTTATTTATCTAATATAGATATAAGAGAAATAACATAGGAATTTATATTTAAGTAGATTTCCAAACAACATAGTTTACTCATTTATGTGTTGGGTGCCACAATGACGGACATAAATATACTTATTTTTAGGTTGGTTAAGGTCACATCCAATAATGAATATTCTTTTTAAAAAATATAGTTCCTTTAATTAAATCTAAAACTGTACCAGTAGGCACCGGACGAACCCACCCGGCCGACCGACCGAATGCACAATAAATGTAACGGCATTTATGTGACACGCTTAGGTGGTTAAGATACACCTCCGAAGAATAAGGAATAT
>Ga0123342_1004983_pt1 | contig 19733 bp, 15 predicted proteins | sample Turbeawhitnodule_FD_89960 | JGI IMG/M metagenome (GOLD analysis project Ga0123342, IMG submission 89960) | Root nodule microbial communities of legume samples collected from Mexico - Turtle bean Mexico white nodule | ecosystem: Host-associated > Plants > Roots > Nodule | place: Mexico: Nepantla... | reverse complement strand
CCCACTCTTAGACAACCTCTAAGCACTACCTAAGACATACTTAAAGCAAAGCAAAATACAAATGAAATGTACATATAAGACTTCATCAAACACTACATATAAGTCTTCATCAAACACAATCTTTGAAGGGGCAGCAACCATCTTCAACACTAACCACCTAGCAGAATTATTCAAACTCCAACTAACCACCACGATAACAGATTATCAATATTGTTTTGAGAAATTATGTAACTGCATAGTTGGACTCACCCTTGATATTATACTTAATTTCTTTATTTCGGGGCTCCAACCTGAAATTAGCAAAGAACACTCACCTATATTCAGTCTCCCAAGCCATTGGTCTAGCCAAACTCATTAAGGACAAACATCATGACTCCAAACCTAGACCCCAACGTTTTCTTACCCCCCAAACAACTTGTCCTACCACTAACTCCCCCATATTGTCCAACAACAAATCCACTGTCAACCCTCACATAAATCATCCCTTGCCCATTAAACGCCTCACACCAAACCAATTGCAAAAACGTCGTGCCCTAGGTTTATGTTACAACTGTGATGAGAAATTTACCCAAGGCATAGATGCACCACTTCTCATTTTTTACTTTTCTTGGATGACTCTGGCCCAACCTTAGAAACCTTAGACAATTCACCTATAAATACCTAATGCCCAAACACCATCCATTTTCATTTATCACCCGAAGCCCTCACGGGCAACACATCTTCCAAAACTCTAAAATTCATTGGCCTAATCCACAACCTACCTATCACTATTCTCATAGATTCAGGTAGCTCCCACAACATTCTCCAACCTCACATTTCTCACCACCTCCACCTACCCATTATACCAAGCCCCCCTTATCAGTGATGGTAGGCAATGGTGCCTTCATACAATGCCAAGGCATATGTCCCTTGGTGGACATTTCTCTTCAAACTTCTACATTCACCATTTCTTTTTACCTATTACCTATTGAAGGAGCAAATGTAGTTTTGGGCATTGAATGTTTGCGCACTCTTGGGCCTACTCAGGCATATTTCTCTATACCTAGCATTGCTTTCACCCACCAGAACCAACAAATCACCCTACAAGCTGCCTTTCCATCTACCGCAACTTCAACCACCTACCACCAATTATGTCAATACCTATCCACCAATTCCATTGCATCCATTCACCTGCTTTCAATTGACAATAACCCTATTCCACCAGTGTCCTTGGACTCTGACCTACAAAACCCATAATCTCCATTATATTCCCTTTGTTTTCCCATTCAATCCATTTTCCTACAAAACTAAACAATCTTTCAAAAACCCAAAGGTTTACCACCACCTAGACTACATGACCACCACATACCCCTTCTCTCTCATACCCCACCCATTAATGTTAAACCATATCGTTATCCCTACTCACACAAGGAAATTATAAATCAACTCATCTCTGAGATGCTTCAAGAGGGTATCATTAAACCTAACACAAGCCCTTTCTCTTCCTAGTGCTCCTCATAAAAAAAGATGGTACTTGGCACTTTTGTGTTGATTACAGAGCATTAAATGCAGCCACCATTCGTGATCACTTCCCCATTCCTACCATCGATGAATTGCTCGATGAACTAGGCTCAACTACAATTTTCACTAAGATAGATTTACACTCAGGGTATGATTATATTCGACTCATCCCTCAGGAAACTCACAAATCAGCATTTAGAACCATTGATGGACATTATGAATTTTTAGTCATGCTTTTTTGGGTTAACTAATGCACCCTCCACTTTTCAGGCAGTCATAAATGATCTCCTCAGACCTTATTTACGACGGTTTGTCATAGTTTTTTTTTATGATATTTTGATTTATAGTCCCAATTTGAAGGAACATATTGTGCACTTACAGATTATCTTAGAAGTTTTACACACTAAAAAACATTTTGCTAAGTTATCTAAGTGCAGTTTTGCCACTTCTCAAGTTAGTTATTTGGGTAATATCATTTTGGCTAAAGTAGTAGTCCTTGATCCAAAAAAAGTTATTGCCATACACAATTGGCCACATCCACGTTCACTCACGAAATTGCGTGGTTTCCTCAACCTCACAGGATTTTATAGAAAGTTTGTTTATCACTACACCACTCTCGTCACTCCTCTCACTGATTTGTTGCGTAACCAAAAATTTACATGGAGTGTCTCGACTCAGGAGGCCTTTGAAGAATTAAAATTACAAATATCTCAAGTTCTTACACTACACCTACAGAATTTCTCCCTACCATTTGTCGTGGAGAAGACGCATCTGCAGTAGCCGTGGGGTCGTGCTCAGCTAAAAGGGGCACCCGCTATCCTTCTTCAATAAGAAGATGTATCCAAGGCTCCAAGCATCATCATTGTATGTATGAGAGATGTATGCAATCACATAAGTAGTTAAGAAATGGTGTTAGTACTTGTTAGGCCAACACTTCAAAATAATCACAGACCAAAAAAATTTTAACTACACTTCAGTCCCAAACAATCCAAAGTCCAGAACAACAAAAATAGGGATATGATTTGCAAATACTATACCGACCTGGTAATCAAAATGTGGTTGCGGATGCTCTATCACGCCAAGACACAGGTACACCCTCAATGTTGCTCGCATTATCGTCGTCAATCCCATTGATGTTTGAAGAGTTACATAAATTTTACTCCACCATAGAAGGCACAAAATTAGTTTATGTTTGCTCTAACGATACACAAAACCCCAGTCTCTTCTCGGTCCATCAAGGTCTACTTTTCTTTTGCCAACAAGTGTTTCTTCCCGCTACCAACAATTTCAAAAACCGAATCCTCCAAGAATTGCATGAATCGCCCACAACTGGTCATTTCGGCATTAAACCCGCTCTTACTCGCATTGTTGCTGCTTTCTACTGGTCGAGGTGGACTAGAGATGTCTAGAAATACGTTCAACAATGTCCCACGTGCCAACACAACAAGTACCTGCCAACAAAGCCCCAAGGGTTACTCCAACCACTCCCATTACCAGATCAAGTGTGGGAAGATTTATCAATGGATTTTATAATGCACTTACTAGCCTTAGTAGGTCACTTTGTGGCCCTACCCACACATTTCAATGCCCATCAACTCGCTAAACGATTATCATTAGAGATTTTTCGTCTTTATGGACTGCCAAAAACCAATGTCTCAGATCGAGATCCCCCATTTGTCAGTACATTCTGGAAACACCTATTCAAGGCACAAGGCACAACACTAAAATTCATTTCCACTTTACCATCTACAAACAGACGGACAAACATAAGTCCTTAATCGAAGTTTGGAAGCCTACGTGCAACACTTTGTTGGTGATCACCCTCACACTTGGTTCTAATATCTCCATCTAACAGAACTTTGGCACAATACGACATATCATTCTGCCATTGGCACCCCACCGTTCCATGCTCTGTACGGAAGACAACCTCCAACCACCTTAGATTTGTTAGACAATCCACACTCAAGCACCACCATTGCAGATTTGTTGCACCAACACACGCTGGTTCTCCACGCCCTTAAACTAAGCCTTCACCGGACACGTCAACGAATGTGCGACCAGGCCAATCGCCACCAATCCGAACGCTCTTTTAACTCGGATGATTGGGTGTGGGGACGTCTTCAATCTTACTACCGACAGTTGATGGAGCGTCGTTTATGTTCGAAGCTCGACCCTTGTTACTCGGGTCCTTACCAAGTGCTCCGCCGCATCGACGTTGTAGCCTACAAACTTCGTTTATCAAGCACCTCACAAATACACCCAGTATTCCATGTATCCCTCCTTCGTGCTTTCAAAGGAACTCATGTAGCCACTGAACTTAACTCACCCTTTCATGCGGATACTAACTCTAAGAATCCTTTGAATCCACAATTAAGCCACTCACCTAACCCTCAAAGACTTTCAAATGACCAACCACTTCACTCACCTAACTCTGAAGCCCTTTCAAATGATCAATTAATGCCCCCACCTAACTCTGCACTACTTCACTCACCTAAAGCACTTTCAAACCCGCAGTTAATGCGCCACCTAATTCTACAGAATTTTCAAACCTGCTACTAATTCACTCACCTAACTCTCTGCACCCACCACCCATCCCAACCACTCACCAATGGCCACGTAATGGCCTCACCAAAGATTCCCAACCCCAAAACCTCACACCTAACAATTCTCCAACATTCCAATATAGCCCACAAACAAGCCAACCCAATGTTCACCCAATACATCCTCAGTGCCATCCCAATAACTACCTTTCGGTCCAAAACAATCCAACCAATCACTTTGAGGACAAAGTGCTTGAACCGGCGGATGGTACTGTTACAACTTGGCCCAACAAAAATAGGCCTAAACGTCATATTACTAAGCCTAAATGGATGGAACATTACATTATGTAATAAACCAGGTGTTATTAGAAATATTATGAAACAATGTAAGGCCCACTTGGCCCATATAACTCCTATTTAGGACTGAATTCAACAGTAATGAAGGGCAGAGAATTTTAATGTTACTCTAGTGTTCATTAATCTTAGTATAGCTATAGAAAGAGTTTATCGATATAATTGTTTAAATTTAAAGAAAAAGAATGGAAATTAATAAAAAAAATAATTCATTTAATTGATACAAATAATTAAATTATTTTATTGTATTAATATATAATTAATAAATATTTTTTTTGTTCTTACAAAGTTGGGTTCCTCATAGAGTGACTCCTTTTTTGTTTTTTCTGCTTCCAGTTCTCATGGCCTTCAGGTGCGGTAGGCTTCGATTGGTTCTTTCTATAGTCGAATGAGGGGGGGGACGTGCAAAGTCACTCTGACGATCAAGTTAGTTTAAGTACAATGTGCAGGTGAGTCGAGAGAGAAAAATTACCTCTGACGCTGGATGGGTCTCAGCTATCATGGACATGCTCGTGGGTCTAAAAGAGGGTCCAATTGTGCCTTAATCACAATTTACACTAAACTGGCTTAATTACAATTAAATGTGGGTTTATGGGTTGTGTTTGGATTAAGAGAGTCATTTGGCCTTCTGGGTTATCTGGTAGTACACCTTCCCCCTAGGCTTGAGTGGAGCGATTTGAGTGTCACGTAAAGTTTGTGTAAAAGAAAAATTGCTTTATCTTTAGCTAGATCTCATCCCGGGTCACCCAGGCTCTAGTAAAGGAACTTTATGTAGGGTCTTATATGGCTGATAAATCAGGTGGCCGTTATTTCATGTAACTGGCACCTCCACATGATTGTTATGTCGTGTGATTTCTCGTATGCCCTAGAAGTCGAGTAGGAAAGCTTATTGGGGCATTTAAGGCACGTGGATGTGACATGTTGGCAAGAGGTGCAGCGTCGTGTGATCTGAACCGTTGATGCTGAGTTGATCCAATGTTTCAAATTAAGCTTGACGATTCGTATTCGCCCCTTTCTCCACCTATAAATAGGAGTGGTGGCGGGATCCATTCTTCACGCGTTAACCGCAAACTTGCTCTGAGAATCTGAGAGCCGAGAGTGTTTGTTTTTAGAATTTGTGTGTACCATTTGAAGAGTCTTCGGATGTAACCTTGTCTTCCCTTTTTGTTACCACTTTATTTTCTTCTATATTTGGGGTCCGAGTGAGGGAAGGATGATGGTCATGGATGTTAGATCTAGTGATACCGAGAGCACTGAAAAGTCCTTTTAGGCTACTGATCTTGTAGATAGGAATGTTTAAAATCTGCAGCGTCTTCTTCTTCTTTAAGTGCCTACGTGGGGGATGAGGTCCGAGAGGACTTGTCAGTGCTCTCGGTATCACTAGAGCTAAGATCCACAACCATCAACCTTCCCTCACTCGGACCCCTAGACACAAAAGAAAATAAAAGTGGTAACATAAAGGGATGACATGGTTACCTCCAAAGACTCTTCAACTGGTACACACGAATTCTAAAAACAAACACTCTCGACTCTCGGATTATCGGAGCAAGTTCATGGTTAACGCATGAAGAATGGATCCCACCGTGATTCCTATTTATAGGTGGAGGAAGGGGCGAATACGAACCATCAATATGAACCGTCGGATGGCATCAACATTCCAAATCACTTGACTCTGCACCTCCTCACAAAACGTCACATCCACGCGCCTCGAAGACCCCAATGAGCTTCCACACTTGACTTCCAGGGCATATGAGCAATCACATGACATAGCAGTCATGTGGAGGTGCTAGTCACATGGAGTAGATGCCACCCGATTTATCTGCCATATAAGACCCTGCATATAGTTCCTTTATTACGGTCTGAGGGGCATATGACTGAAAAAGAAGAAAAGAAAAGATGACTTGTAATTTCAAAGACAAATATTGATTCGAACAAAACAATTTCTGATAGTAGAAGAATAAAATTCGGGATGAGCATCTAGTTAAAGATAAAACAATTTTTCTTTTCTTTTGAGATATCGGTTTGCCTCCTTACAAACTAAGAGCTTGTGGGAAATAATTCAAGGATCTACGCCCGATATGTCAGTTGTTGTCCAAGCGAATAGATCACAGTTTTTAGCCAATATGGTGGTGATTACATCCTTCTCCTCTTTCTTCAAGGTTGAACCCATACGATTATTTTTTCCTGGTTTGCCAGTCTCTTCTTCAAGGTTGGCTCATCATTCGGCCTATGGTCCAGATCATTCATAATTCTAACCTGATGAACTTCAAGCCTTCGGCTTGGTGTCGACCGAGGAATTCTCAGGCTCGCGGCATAACATTCTCTCACAGTCTTTTGATCCACATGAAGGGTCATGACACCCCTGCCTCGGCTTTTACTATCGGTGGGAAATTTCATGGCAATGTGGGGAGTCGAGACTATGGCTCCCAACTTGTTAAGGGAGGGCTTCCCCATAAGGATATTATACAATGTCTCTGCATCCACCAGAGGGGAATCTGATCCTGATTGTCCTACAACATTCATTTCCCTCACCAAACTTAGTGTTGAGATCAATGTACCCTCGAGTGTCTACTCTTTCTCCCGAGAATCTGACTATTTGTTCATTAAACGTCACCACGACATCTTGAGATAAACCCATTTTCTTGAATGTTTCTAGTAAAGGATGTCGACAGAGCTTCCTTGATTTATCATCATTTTCATGACCAAAATATTGGTCAATTCGATGGTTACCAGAATCGGATCATTTTGATTCTGATCGATAGTTCTGAAGTCACTGTTAGTGAAGGTAATAGGCGCTATACTTCTTCTTCTCCTTCTGTGAGTGGAGTATACTGAGTTGATAGCTCTAAGATGTCTCTTCCGAGATAAGGAAGTTGTCCTTCCTCCTACAAAGCCACTCGCGATGGTGTTTATCGCGCCACGCACGGATTCGACATCTCAATGATTACTTCCTTCATTTTTCTCCCAACCATCTTTTATGCTCATCTTCTCACTATGTCCCCTATTATCCCTTCATCGGTTAAGGGCTTTTTGTCCTCCTGATTGCTTTGAACAAAGCGACAGAGGTGGCCAACTTGAACCAACTCCTCGATCTTATCTTTTAAGGCCCAACAACGCTCTGTTGTATGGCCAAAATTGCGGTGATAGCGAAAGTTCTTCGTCTGATCCACATTTGGCGTCATGAGGTCGTCATTAAGGGCCTCCTCCAAGATTCTTGACATGTCGATAGTTAGAGGAATGTAACAAGTGAATCATGGTGGCTTAGGAAAATCTTTTGACCTTCCAGACTGCATAGGTCTACCCTTGTCAACCTTCTTCTCGGCCTCTTCAGGTGCCCTAGTTTTGGCACGAAACTCTTTCAATTCTTCTAGCTGCATGAATTTGGCAGTTCTTTGGCGCAACTCATCTAAATTCATGGTCGGCTTCTTGTATAGACTATTAGAGAAAGGATCAGGCTTGAGCACAGTTACCATGTGATGCATGCCTACTTCAAGACTTAAGTTGCTTATATTTAGTGCCACTTTGCCAAACCTTCCATGAAGGTTCGTAAGGATTCTGTCTTCTCTTGCCGAATGTTAACCAAAGCAATGGATGTGAGGTGGTGTGGACGACTTGTAGCAAATTGTGCTCCAAACTTCGTCACCAATGTGTCCAAACAATCAATAGAATGTGTTGGCAGGCGAGTAAACCAACTTAAAGTTGCTTCTTTAAGAGAAGTGGGGAATACCTGGCACAACAACGCATCCTCTACAGTGTAAAAACTGACTTGCGCTATATATGCGTCCACGTGTTCATCCGGGTCTGTAGTTCCATCATACTTGTCAAGTGTTGAGTTTTTCTAGGTACTCGGCAGGGGCACCTCAAGGATAGATTCCACAAAGGGAATCCTCCGAGAGGTCGTTCCTAAGGTACTTGCTAACGTTGGTCAAGTATTTTCTTGATAAGAGCTCCCGACTTCTTCAGTTCTCGAATTCGTGTGATGTGTGCTTTTGGTTTGGGAATGCTCATTTCCTATAGTCTCTTGGAGTGTCTTCATTAAGTTTTTGCTTCATATGAGTATTCTCTTCTTCAAAGTTGTTATCTCTTTCGCATTCTTCCTCTTCATTCCTTGGATTTTCTCCTCATTTTTCTTCTCAAGCATCTTCATCTCCCTCCTTATTTGCATTATCGACGTCATTGGGTCAGGTTGGTTGGTCTCTACCCCTTCTTGTGTATTCCTATCGTTGCTTATCATGTTCCTTGTTGTTACCATGTGGACACTCTAAAAGATTTCTTCCCAGTCCCACGGTGGGGGCAAAAAATGTTCTTACAAGGTCAGGTTCCTCCTATAGTGACTTCTTTTGTCTTCTGTTTTTGGTCCTCAGGGCCTCCAGGTGCGGTGATCTCCGATTGGTTCTTTCTTTCGCTGAATGAGTGAAGGTGATCCTACAAAGACACTCCGACGATCAAGTTAGTATGAGTACAATGTACAAGTGAGTCGAGAGAACAAAAATTACCTTTGGTGCTTGACTTCTTTTGATATTTATACCTTTTGGATGAGCCTCAACTATCATGGGTTTAGTCGTGGGTCCAAAAGAGGACCCAATCGTGCCTTAATCATGATTTACAACTAAACTGGCTTAATTACGCTTAACTGTGGATTTACAAGTTGTGTTTGGATTAAAAGAGTCATTCGACATTTTCGACCATTCGGCCATATTCTCAGTTATCCGGTAGTACACTAAGTATAAAATTAAATTGATAGATGATTAATTATGAAGTAATTATTTATAAAAATTGAAAACTTAATTAAAAAATTATTAAAAATTAAGTTTTAATTTTAAATAATTAATTGCAAATTATGTATATTTTTTTTGCACAATTTTAAAATAAAAGTATAATAAAAAAATTACAAAGGAAAAATGAAAACTACACATTAAATTAGCACATATAAAAAATAAAACTAAATTTGTAACTAATTTACAATCAAAGAGTACTATATTTAAGTAAATTATAGGTAGTGTTTAAAAATAACTTGAATTTTATTAGAAAGAAAAAGCTTAAATCAACATTTTAAAAATATTTAACCAAATATAAGCACAAAATTAATGTATATACAGTAAATCTAATCTATAAAAATAATTGTGTTCATTAGTGTGTGAAAATGCCCTATTAATTAAATTTCTCAATTTATGCAAATAAAAAAAATGAAATGCTTTCACGTTATTAGTTTAAGTTTAAATTTATGAGTTAACTGATTGAATTAAAAAAATATTCATAGAAATAATAGTTAAATCTAACTTAAATTCAATAATTATATGTATCTTAAAATAATTATTACTATTCAAATTTTAATTTATGTTAAATAATTTATCATACTACACAAATATCAATAATTAAGCATTATATGATAATGTCGGGATGTTACTAGAGTGGTCAAGTCCACTATAAGTGAACATTAAATTAAATAAAAAATAATGTGTCACTAAAAATTGAAAAAATATAATAAATAAGTTGTTGATATCAGTTTCAGTTTAAAAAGACACATTGGCAATAAAATAATATTTTAAATTAATTAAAATAAACATAGGGTATTTCACTTTCACCCTTTGAGTTGAGCTCCTCAGTTTTTCACTTCCTTGTTTGAATCTTGAGTCCTTCTCCCTCTCTTCCTAATCTAACAGGTGACTTGGATTCTTGGTGATGAAGATTAATGTTTTCAAGGTAAGTAATTTTCTAATTACTAACTTAATAAGTGTTTACCTTAGTGAGTATATCATTAAGAAACCTTAATTGTAACGTAGTGAATGTGTTTGAATCAACCTCCTATTTAAAGACTTAATCTTAAGATGGAAGAAGACTGTTATTATACCCTTGCACCTCTTGGCATTATATAGGTTAAAGAAAATGTACAAAACTTGTAAATAATGAGTGAAAGCTACAATTTTTAACCACTTTTAGAAAAGTTTTAAATTAAATTTTATTTTTTTAACCATCTACTCCAGCAATACAATTTTATTTTTTTTAAATCTGTATTGTTGGTCACATCCATAATATTTTTTTTCAATATAGTGTTACTCTTTCAAAATAATAATATTTTTTAACTTTTTTTTAGCATCTAAGTCCTCGCAAAGTCATTTATTTATTTTTCCAGAATTAGTATCTTTTTAACTTACTTAAAATAATAATATTATTTTCCTTTTACTTTTAATATGGGTCAAGTTCATGCAAATTATCTGTTTTTTCTTATTAAGATTAGTGTTCATCTAACCTACTCGAAATAGTAACATTATTTTCTTTTTTTTAGCATAGATCAAAATCACGTAAAAATTAATTTTACGTAAAAATTAATTTTACGTAAAAATTATTTTTTTTATTCTTTAATTAGTGTTAATCCTCTTAAATATATTTATATTTTTTTCCCAATTTTAGTGTGGGTTTTGTGGGTTTGATTCCTGCAAAGATTTTATTTTATTTTATTTAAAATAAAAACATTTGTTAAACTCACTCTAAAATTTTATATTTAAATATTTTTTTGTTGTTTTGTGTTGTTGTTTAGTTGATGCTATTAGTGTCTCATGCAATACCGACACTAAATTAAATAGTTTTTTATTTATTTTTGAGGATGAGTTTATTTGGATGATAATACTCATAATAATACATTAATGTATACTTTTTTTTTCCATTGTGTTAGTATGAAAATTTAAAATGAGAGTTATTACTTTATGATTATTGTTGATTTTTCTTATTAAATTAGTATAAATTTTATATCATAAATCTATGCTATTTGTTAAATTTTACAAAAAGTATTCAAATAAATTAAAAATTATGATAATAAAATTTATTAAAGAGATTATTGTAATATATTATAATTGGGTAAAAGACTGGGTTATAGATTTTTAATTTTTTAAAAAATTTATCGCATTTATGTGGTTTTCTAGTGATTTCAAGTTGTAATTGGGGTCTATATGAGCGAGTCTGATATCATTTTCTGAGTTAGTCAGCATATTTTAAATTTAAATAAATATGAAAAATTTTCCTAACAATATTCATCAATTGAAACACAAATTAAAATTAATAAAATGTTTAATTTAATTTTTGTAATAAAAATTAAAAAACTCAAGATATCTGAAATAAGTTTCTTTTTATAAAAAATGAAGTTATTAAAACGATACGTTTAAATTGATTCCTTTTTGTTTAAAATAATCTGTTTGATATTGTTTATTTTTAAATACTAAAAAAAGTTAAATAAGAGTGTTGTGGGTTGTGACGGAAGAAAGGTATGTAACTTTTGAAAAGGTATAATGATACATGATACAATTGAGGTTATGTTTTATTTAAAATTGTTTAAATTTTATAAAAAGGTGTAAGGAAAAGGTACGGAGATAAGAGAAGAATTTGTCATAAATTTTTAAAAATATAATTCTTTTAGGAAATTAAATAAGAATGGCATATGCGCACATGCAGGTCCAGCCCATTGTAAATCTTTTTAGCATTAACTTGTTTTGGGCTTTGACTTGTTTATAATTTTCAACTTTGTCAAGTGAGAGGCTACTTCTTCTTGCACCCATGACTTCTTCTGCCACCCCATATTAAATAGGAATTTACTGTTATGTCTTTCAATAAATAATTTAAAAAGAAAATCCTAAATATTTTACTTTATCCTTTACACTTTACTCTCTCTCTCTCTCTCCTCTCTTCTATCACCTGGTGCCACCTTCCTCCATAGCTTTTGCATTACAGCACACTTCTCTCCACAATTCTTGCATTTTTGTGGTGGTTTTTCACAGCTTTTTAAAGCGTATTGTACCCGCTTGGGCGATTTTGTGGTTGTAGAGTTGAGTATTTGCCTTTTTTTAGTGTTTTATTGTAATATTTGGTACTATTTGGTTGTTTTTTTTTTGGTTGCAAACATAAATCTAGAATATAATTCAAATATTGAGTAATTCGTAATTTATTTGATAATTAAAAAATAATTTTTGAATTGGGTATTTTGTAACTCATTTGATAGCTTAAAAATAACTTATGGGTTGGGTAATGCATAACTCATTTGATAACTCAAAAATAGCTTCTGAAATGGGTAATTCATAACTCATTTGATAACTCAAAAAATAGCTTCTAGATTGGATAATCCTAAAGTCATTTGATAACTAAAAAATAGTTTTCAGATTGGGTAATACATAAGTCATATTATCACTAAAAAATACCTTATGGATTGGGTAATCCATAAGTCATTTTATAACTAAAAAATTACCTTACGGATTACGCAATCAGAAAACATTTCATCATCAATTTCCTTTCATTTGCGAATCCAGTGTACTTCCGGATTGCCTAATCCAAAAGTGTCAAAATTCAATAGTTATGTTTCGGATTGTGTAACACATAACTTAACCCTGTTGATCAAGGATGATCTTGAAGCTTTGATGTCTCCAAATCCATGGTGGTTGATGGAAGGTTGGAGTTGTTGCTTGTGTGGGTGGGATCTGGGTAGATTTATATGTAATTCACTCTTTGTTTGAATCTAAAACTGTTTGGAATAAAAACCTTTTTGAAAAAGATTGTTTTACAAAGAAGTGGAAAAACAACCAGTTGTTTTATCGTTTCAATCGGTTGTTTGACACTTAGTGGTTTTTGAAAAGGGTTTGAAGTTGTTTGACTTGGTTGACTTTGTTGTCTAACCAATTCAATCGGTTGTTTCGAAAATTCAACCGATTGTTTTTTGAAAATCCATAACAGAATTTCTGTTAAGTTTGCAAATCAACTTTAAATGTTTTATAACTGAAAAGACTCATGTTTTAAATGTTTTTAACAAACCTTTGGAGTATTTAAAAGGTTGTTATACGCTCCTAAAGGGATTGGAACAATTTTTAGACATTTTGAAAGTGTGAAAACATATTTGAGTTTTCAAGTTTTGCATTCAAGCTTTTGAATTTTCTCAAGGAAGTGGAATAGGATTGTTGTAATATTTTGATTTGATCTTCATCAGGTGTAATCCTTTATGTATCTTTTGTATTTTTTAATACTGTTGTGTAAGTGCAGAATTAGAGGGTGTTCTGATTTATGTGGTGTTATGTGCCAAAGGAAGTGTGTTGCTTGAGGTGTTTAAGGTCACTTCTTTGGTGGTGTGTTTGTAATATGAATTTTGATTGCTTAGTAGATACCCAGCGGTTTCTAGGAACAGGATGTAGCTCTTGGGATAAGAGTGAACCAGTATAAACGGCTTGTGTGATTTTCTCTTGCCTTGAACTCATTTAAATTATACTTTTAAGTTGTTTTTAATACTGTTGATAAAAACAACTGGTTGAATCGCAAAAACAACCGATTGATTTTCTGTTAATCAACTTAAACAGTTTTGTTTGATTGCTTTCTGGATTTCTGTATCTATGATTCTGCATTGAAGTTCATTATACCTTCAAAGTTTGCGAAAATTTTTCATAAATAATTCACCCCTCCTCTTATTTAAGACCATATATTCTAACAATTGGCATCAAGAGCTTGGTTCTTGAAAAATATTCAAGTTTGATCCTAAAAATCTTTTTCTATGGCTGAAAAATTATCTTTTGGGAAGGGTGTTTCTATAAACAGACCACCTCTATTTTGTGCTTTGAATTATCAATTCTAGAAAGTACAAATGAAAATCTTTGTTGAATCTCTTGATAGAGGAACATGGGATGCAAATGAAAATGACCCTTTTATTCCCAAGCTTGAAAAAGATGGTGTTTTTATTGAAAAGCCTTGGTCCCAATGGACTGATGCATAAAATAAAAGAGCAAAGTTTGATTGTATTGCAAAAGATATTATCACCTCTACCTTAAATTCTGATGAGTTTTCCAGGGTCTCACAATGTGGATCTGCTAAAGAGATGTGTGAACTCTTGAAGTAACTCATGAGGGAGCCAACTATGTTAAGAGGGCGAGGAAACATACTCTAATCCAAGAGTATGAAATGTTCAGAATTCTTAAAGGAGAATCGATTGCGGATGTGCAACAACGATTCATTCACATTGTCAATCACCTCATGAGTCTTGGAAAGGTATTTGGCAAAGAAGAATTGAATATCAAGATTCTCAAATGTCTTGATAGGTCTTAGCAACCTAAAGTCATGACTATCTCAGAATCAAAGGACTTGACATCTTTGACTACAACCTTCTTGTTTGGAAAGCTTAGGGAGGATGAGTTGAAGATGAATAGACTCAATATTCAAGAGAGTGAAGATAAGCATGTGAGAAACATTGCTTTAAAAGCTGTCAAACACAAGAATAATCAAGTTTCAAGTGATGAGAGTGAGGGAGAAACTCTTAGTTTGCTGTCCAAAAAGTCCAACAAATTCTTGAAAAAGAACCGCAACATAGACTTCAACCAAGAGAGGTATGGAAACAAAAAATCTAGTGATTTTAATGCTAACAAATATACTTGTTATGGTTGTGGAGAACATGGACACATAAAGGCAGAATGCCCAAATAAAGAGAACAAAGAGAAGAAGTCAAGCAAGAAGGAAAAAAAGGCAAAATCAAAAAGAGCCTACATTGCTTGGGATGAAAATGATGTCTCTTCTTCAATTTCTTCATCAAGTAAAGATGAAGAAGTCAATCTGTGTCTCATGGCCAAAGAAGACAATGAGGCAAATAGTGTAAGTTCTTGTACCTCTTTAAATGCTAAAAATTATAGTCAACTTCTTCAAGCTTTTAAAGAAACACATGAGGAAGCTAACCGATTGGCTCTCTTAAACAACCAGTTGAAAGGGTTGAATAAATGGCTTGAAAACAGAGTCAAGGAACTGGAAGAGTTGGAGAATTCAAAAACTGATTTTGAAAATCTAGAAATGTTATGGTGATCACTGCATGTAAGAACAATGTCAGCAACATATATTACAAAATAGATACACCCAGCACTCGAGTGACGATAAAAAGCTGAATGATCTGCTTCACTACAAGTCATACCAAACTGTTGAACAATATTAAGAAGTGGAGTTTAAGTTTAACTCAACATCATAAAATTGCCTTATAAGGTGAGGTTTGCACTCACATATATACTATGAAATGTCCTAATATCTAGTCGATGAGGAATCTCCAACACGCACCCCTCACGTCGAGGCTACCAACTCGTGCATGGGACTACGTACTATGGGTGGTCCGATAATGGTCCGATAGCGGATGGCCTGATAAGCCAACAAACACTCGCTAGGATAGACTCAAAATGGCTCTAATACCATATTAAAGGGAAAAAAAGAATAGGGTAAATCTATTGTGTATATTGAACACGTAGGGTTATGTTTATATAGGAAAAGAATTATATGAGCTAAACCCATAACATAAATATGAAATATCTAACAATATCTATTATATCTCATAATATCTAATTATATCTAATAATATCTAACAAGTAGCATGACATATTGCATATTGTTGGTCCAAAGTAAATTATGAAAGCAAAATTTCTCTAAACACAATTTAAATTATATAGAAAATGCACAATAAATTTGCACAAAATATATTCGCTTAAAACACAAATGCCAATATTAATAATTTTAATATTAAAAGATCTTCTTTAATTATACTAAAATTAATTAAAACAAAAATTACTTTTCTAATTTACTTCTAACAACTTAATAATTAACTCATTTGTATTTATTTATCAACAAAAATTATATCACATTCTATGATTTAAAAAAATTAAAACTCATATTTTGGCCTAGTCCACCTTATTATTGGTTGGTGCTATCAAACCCATACTTAGCTATCCAAAATATTAAGATAATAATATTTGTAGTATTCGTCACTTATTTAAGTTTTTAAATTTTGATTAGCGTTCCGCCTAAATCCATGTTATATTTTTTAAATAACTCAAAATTATATTTCTACTTGTTCTCTACATTGACGCAAGGTCTTGTTATTTTATTTTATTATTTGAGTTTGTGTTAAGATATAGTGGGATTTGCTCACGCTATATTTTTTAAATAATTTAAAAATTATATTTAGTTGCATTCATATCGCGGACACAATGTGTTATATTTTTTTTATGCTAGTGTCGATATAAAGTGGATTTGAGTCACTCTTTTTTCCTTTAAATCAGTATAGAGTGGGCTTAGCCCACTCGAGTTGCGTCTCTTTATTAGCGGACAATTTTTTTGGTAGCTATTTTACACTTTTTGTTGTAGTGTATCTACCACCACCGACTAAGTCCATACAGACACATTGGCAATCTAGGGTTGGTGAAGTCCGCAAATATTTCTAAAAACAATATTTTCTTGCATCAAAATAGTCGACGATGACCGTTATTTTTTTTTATTCTTTTTATTTAATTAAAAAAAAGTTATATTCTACTTTAATCGCCACAAAATTACTTTTTTTAATAGTTTTTTATTTTAAAAGTTGATAGTGTAGGTTAGAATGGGCTTAACCCACTCTAATCTTTTATAATTATTACCATCCATGATAGTTTGAGTGAAATCACCTCTAATAGTGTCTTCAACTTGGTCCACATTATTTTTAGGCAACTAATTTCTTAATTTTTGTAGTGATAATGCTTTCTTTTTCATAAAACTGATATAATGGATTGTGTCCTTAAGATGCAAAAATTCGTAAGTACTATTTTATGTCTATATATAGATTAGTTTATTTAAAATGTGATAAAAAATAATTTACTTAAAAATTAAAAGCAGAAACTTTGCATTTGTTATTACATTTTAAATATATCCCTTCTAAAAAAGAATATTGATTCTTAAACATGTTTGTATTAAAATTGATTGGTTGAATAATTACCTAAATATACCTCTTTTTTTATGCAAATGCCTTTGTATTGTAATTAATTATATTGATACATAGATTATAAAATAAATAAAAAAAAGAGAGAAACTTATGTGGGTTTAATAGATACAAATATTTAATGTATTTTATTTATATTATAAATTTTATAAAATATATTTGTGTTATCAATATCTACACTAAAATGATTTTTTTAATTAAAAATAAATGTATTTATTTTATTTGTGTTACCATGGACGATAATAATAATTTTTTATTATTTTGTTTTTTTTTTTAATTTTAGTGTGGGTTTAATGTCTCTTTAGCCAACATTAAGTCTTTTATATATTTGTTTATGAAATTAGTGTCCACTTAGCCTATACTATTAGTGTCCATATTATGGTCCACTCATATTTATGGTAGCTAACCAGTGTTATTTTTGTAGTGTTCACTAACTCAAAATTGTCATTTAACAAATTACTTACCAAGTTCCCAACCTTACAACAATGACAAGGGATTTTGGGGAACAAAGTTAGGAGTTTTGAGAGAGGAGCACGAGTTGAAGAGGACGAACACAAGCACGAGTTGGAGAGGACGAGCACGAGCATGAACACGAGTTGTGGAGTTCTCTAGTGTGTGAGTGACTTATTTGAATACATTATGCCCCACAGAACTAGCGTTGCGAATGGAGTTTTGATTCATGGCTTTCGATTTCATAGTGGATTTGGTGAATTTGAGAGAGTAGGGTTTGTGAATTTCAGAGAGCAGGGTTCATGTTTAACAAAACTTGGCATACTTTCAGAAAACATTCTTTTTTTTTTTTAATTTTGTATGTAAAACTTTACATACTGATATAATCTGTATGTAACTATTTTCGCTTTTCTAAAATTTGTATGTAACACATTATATACAGATATAATAATCTGTATATAAATATTTCAGATTAATTAAATATGTAATACCTTATATACGGATATAATTCATATGTAACTATTTCCATTTTTTAAATTAAATATGTAATACTATACAAATAAAATTATCGTATGTAACAATTTCCACTTTTTTTAATTAAAAATGTAATGTTGTATATATGGATATGATCTGTATGTAATTTATTCACGCTTCATGGCGCCAAAATTACATACAAATTAAGTCCGTATGTAATTACTTTTGGTATACAAACGAAAAAATTCGTATGTAATGTGTATTTATATATTGAATTAAATTCATATGTAAATATCCGTATGTAACATTCAATTTACATCAGGATTCGTATCCTATGTAATAATCAGTATGTAAATAAATAATTTCTTGTAGTAATGGTTTAACATGTTTCAAAAACTTCATGCACCACTATCTAACCTCAAAGCTTGAACAACCTCTTCTTACTTGAGCATTAAATGTCATAAAGGAGAGAAAATTGTATTGACATCTCTCTAACTCAAACCATAAGCTATTACTTGAGAAAGACAATGTATCAATAATACTTGGTACATGTCATCATTACACACCACTTGAGTGTCAGTTGAACAACATATTGTTTGAGTAATATCAATATAGAAATGCACATTTGTAGATAAATATATATAAAATATTCATTTTAACACGTATAATATGTTTAAAATACTACCAAAAATACCAATTAGGTTCCAAATATTTGTTGTATCATTCACTTGAACTTTTATAAATATACCATTTTTTCAATAATTATATGTATAACTATAAGAAAATTATTAAATATCAACCAAATTTAGAGACAAAAATAATTAGTCATTATTTAATTTATATATTATTTTAGAGACTAAAAATATTATTGACATCTAAAATAGTTTATATTATTAATAAAAATTTATAAAGTAGTTTCTAAATTTGTATATAACCATTAGCTACCAAGATTATTTAACTATTAACTATTTTATATTATAGATACGAATGATTTTTTTAATTTATAAAATAGTCTTTAATTTAATTAATATAATAATTAACTGTTTTAGTTTCTAAAATTAATTTTTATTTAATATTTTTTTTATAAAGTGTATAACTGTATTATAACAAGTACATTTATTAACACAAGAATATATTTCACCTTTAAATTAATATTCATTCACACAACAATATATTTTACCTTTAAATTAATATATATTTTATTGAAATAAATAGTATAGTTAACTCTCTTTACTTGGAGATAATATGCTTAGTGACGTAACTACTTAGTTACACTTCAATAGACTCAATCAGTGTTATTGAAACTCCAAAAGTTAAAAGCCCTTACATTAACAATACCTTTCCTTAATCAGAATAAAGAAAATGAGTTAAATTTATAACATTTTACTACAATAAAAAAATTATTCAAACTAACTTATATAGTAGCTCACACCTCATAAGAGTTCTAATTTATCCAAAAATAAATAATTTTATTTGAAGAGAAAGTGTAATGAGAATTTAGAGAAATAATTTACAGTGTACCTGAGTGGAGAGATGGGGCCCAGGCACGGTCGGTTGATGTAGTGTAGTTGCTGACGTGTCGGTCTTCTTCTCTTTCGGTCGGTCGCTCCTTCTTGGTGTCTCCTTCGGTCGGGCGGGGGAGGGTACCTGCGAAGGCACTCCGACGCTCAAGT
>Ga0123342_1004982_pt1 | contig 19739 bp, 6 predicted proteins | sample Turbeawhitnodule_FD_89960 | JGI IMG/M metagenome (GOLD analysis project Ga0123342, IMG submission 89960) | Root nodule microbial communities of legume samples collected from Mexico - Turtle bean Mexico white nodule | ecosystem: Host-associated > Plants > Roots > Nodule | place: Mexico: Nepantla... | reverse complement strand
GGTCCTGGCTTCATACCCAACAATCTCCCACTTGAAGCCACGGAACAATGTTCACCTACGCTTCAACTGTGTACATGGTGTCTTGTCAGCCCAACCCAATTGGTCTTGACTTCATACCAACAAGCAAAACTATTGAATCAAACAACTGAGAAGCATGGAAAAACTAGAAAATTGTAAAGGTGCAAAATCTGAAAGATAGTAGTGAAGATTAATTAAAATAAAGAAAATCAATCAATTCATAGGACTTCCCCCTCCATAATCCTGAAACAGATCACCACTTCTCTGCTCTAAGCCATGTTTGTAAGATAAATGAAATAAAAACCAAGTGAAAATGAAAACAAAAACCTAATAAAATAAAAGATAAAAAAACCCTAACTGATTGTAAGAATAAATTGAAGTCTGTGATACCTGTGTTTGAACAACGTCACTAATAAAATGTGAGACGCAAGCATGAGATAAGGAGCTTATGAGTGATTGAGAGAAAATCTTACTTGCGTTTGAGCGATAGAACAAGACATAGTGAAAGTGATCGATCAAGTAGAAATGAGAGAAGGAGATGGAGATGAAGCACGAACGAAATGGAGCACGAATGAAATGGAGCACGAACAAGACGGAAACAGATCATGGAGAATGAAACGAGATTCAGAGAATGAGGAGGAGGAATGAAACTGAGATTCAAAGAGCAAGGAGAGTAAAATGAGATTGAGAAACGAAGGAAGAAGACTAAAATGAGAATGAGAGAGAGTTACAAGAACGAGATTGAGATTCAGGAAGAGGTTGTGATAGTTTTTAAAAAATTTTAAAAACATTATATTTAAGTGATATTTAAAATATAGTTTAAATTTATTTATAAAAAAAATTATTTATAAAAATATGTTACTTTTTTATTTGTTTATGGTGATATTTATGTAAAAATTGTTACTATAATAATTAAAATTTAAGTTTATTTTATTTATAGTAACATTTATGAAAAAAAAAATGTTACTATAGTCATTAAAATTTATCTATTGTGACATTTTAAATAAATGTAACTATGAAAATGTTACTATAGATAATAAATGGTGTAGTGAAAATTAAATCTACACATGTGTTTGTATTAAAAAGTATATGTATATGTTCTTGTACCGGTATGAGCGAGACCGACACTTGGCCTCCCTGACCGGTACCCACCTGGCTGCCCGAGACCTGGTCTACCTGGCCGAGACCTGAGAGACTTGGCTGAGGCAACCGAGACCAGGGAAACCTGGCCGAGACGAGTAGAATCACCACGGCCTGCCGACCGACCCATACCACCGTTAACGCTCAAACCAAGGTCAGTGAAGATAACTCGTTATTAAGAATTAGGTAATACAACCCTAAGCAGGATCCACTCCGATAAACGGGCCCAACAAGGTAGGCCCATTAGAATAATATAAATAACACACATCCCAAGGAGAAAGGTACATCATTTATTACTGTTCACCTACTAGAATACCATCACCTGCTTTACTGACTTGAGCGTCGGAGTGCCTTCACAGGTACCCCCACCATCCGGTGTTCAGCCGAGACCGAGTGCCGAAGGAGAAGCACAAGGACGAAAAGAACCCCAGTTCATCACCCAACAACCTGACCGACCAAAGGAAGGAGAAGAAGACTTCAATAGTTCTCTAGGTCCCATCTCCCTAGTAGGAACAGTTCTCCAATAATAAATTTTGTTAAAAAATATAATTTAACATGAAATTATCTTTAAGAACAACTATGTTACCTTTTATTGTGTTTGACTTGGTCATTGAGGGACATTTTTATTTTGGTCCCAAAGATAACTCACCTTAAATGTGGTCTTTGTGAAAAGGCTGGGAAAAGTTTTTGTTTATTGTATAGGAAACAAAAGTTACCTTTGTGATTCAATAACTGCTTAGATGGTTTAACTATAACTAAAGATAGATGGAGAGAGGAATAATGGTCTTCCGTTTGGCACTAAAAATAAACGTGTATGTGATGGACGTTAATTTTGTATAAGCTGGTGTTTATAAACACTACAATTTATGTGTGTGGTGATTTTAAAAACCGCTATATATCTGACCGACAAAAAAATTAATATAATGGTCTTATGCGAATCTTCGCAACACCCGCCATTTAACGTTTTGTATACAATGATGTTTTATGTATGTAATTCATGTCACTCAAAAATTTTGTAATTTATTTGATTGGGAAACGATTTTGGCACAAAACACGGCTAAAAATATTTGTGAGAACTAAATATTTTCTGTGAAAAAAATAAAGTCACAATGCGATAGAGGGAACGAAATGTTGGGTATGAAGTCATGACCAATTGGGTTGTGCTGACTAGGCACCATGTTTAGTGGGTGGACTTAATCACTGTGTCCCTTTTATAATCTCTATTTAAAGAGATCATTGTACTTGTAATTGGTGTGCAACATGATATAATGTAAACCTAATAGTTGCCCGTGTGGATGTAGGTTGCAGTTGGCGACCGAACCACGTTAGATCTTGTGTTGTTTATTTTTCTACAGTTGATTCGTGATTGTGTATTGCTTCCGCGTGCGTTTTTTCCATCAAGTGGTATCAAAAGCTTTGGTTCGTTTACACACTAGAGATCCGATCAGCAAAAATTAATCCACGAGACTTGAAAATTGCGGCTGCAGTAGCGTCCAAAAGTTAGGGTTTCGCAGAGGCAGGAACAATATCCCAAAGCTAGGGTTTCGCAGAGGTGGCAACAGCATCCCAAAGCTAGGGTTTCGTAGGGGCTACAGTAGCGTCCCAAGGCTTAGGGTTTCACATCGGTGCAAGGAGGAGGCTCCCAGATCTACTTCACAACAGCGGTGACCAGCGACGGTGGTGGTGCGGAGCGCTAGTGCAGTGGGGACTGCGACCAGGTCTGTTGGTGAGTGATTTTGGGTGGTGCAAAAAAAAAAAGATTGTCAAGATTTGAAATTAGTTGTACCGAGTATCTTGTTTAGTCATTTGAGATGGCAGAAGATGGGAGGTTCCGAATTGAAAATTCGATGGTACAAATTTCAGTTGGTGGAAAATGCAAATTGAGGATTTGCTAGTTCAGTTACTGAGTACATCAATAAAACGAATTCGATCTTAGCCAGACTTATGTTAGTGAGCATTAAGTTCGATGATGAAGTTCAAGCTTTACTACTGCTATTATCTTTGCCTGACAGTTGGTCCGGAACGATTACAGTAGTTACCAGTTCAGCGGGATCTGATGGATTTACTTTTGAGAAGATTCGTGATCTCGTTCTTGGCGAGGACTTCAGAAGAAGGAGTTCTGGGAAATTATCTAGTGAATCGTTATATGTCATCAAAGGTAAGAAAAATATCAGAGATAGTGGGAGCAAGAACAAAAGAAGGAGTCAGTCAAAGACTTGGTATTGTTCAAGTGTAACATGTTGGAACTGCAAGGAGGTGGGGCATTTCAGGAATCAATACCCAAATGATAAATAAGTCAACATTGCATAAGACTTCGCGGACAAGGACCTTTTAGTCTGTTGCGCGAATAGCAGTGTGGATTCCTGGGTCATGGATTCTGAAGCATTGCAGAATCTAGTTATTGGGGACTTTGGAAAGGTAAGACTAGCAGACAATACTCTTGATGTTACGGCATGGGTGACATAGTGTTGAAGACACCAGTTGGTTTATGGACTTTGAAGGATGTCAGAGTTGTTCCAAGCTTGACGAAAAGTTTGATTCTGTTAGGCAGTTGGACGAACAAGGACATGAAATGAAGTTTGGAAATCAACAGTGGAAGGTCGTCAAGGGAAATCTTGTCATAGCCTGCGGAAGAAAGAGAGGTTTGTTGTATATGGTCGAATTACCGTCTGAGGGAGTGACCATCCTAGTTCAGAAGATAAACAAAGTTTGGTTCACAAAATCTCGTGGGCAGAAGAGGGTTGTCTTTACAAGAGACAAACCCAGAGCCACATGTCAGATTCAGGATGAACGAGCATGGAAAGGTTCAGGTAGACTAGTCAGAGGTACTTGTGGCAGTGGGAGCACGGGTTGTGCTTCAGCTAAGGTTCCTAGACGACAGTGGGTTAGGAGAACCAGTATTCCAGTTGTTGAAACTTCTCCAGAAAATTTCTTGTTGAATATGAAGAGTGTTTGTTCTCAGGTTGTTCCAGGATCCAATAGTTCCTGTAAGTGGGAGCTGGTAGGAATAGAGAACGGGTCAGTGACTGACGTGTTGAAACTCATGGAAGTTTTAACGAAGTCTTCAAAATGATTAAGAAGGCTGGTGGCAACTAGAGGTGGAACATTGAGTTCCGTCGACAAATTACAGAAGTGCATGTACATAGTTGAAGCGCATGTGAACATTGTTCCGTGACTTCAAGTGGGAGATTGTTGGGTATGAAGTCAAGACCAATTGGGTTGGGCTGACAAGACACCATGTACACAGTTGAAGCGCAGATGAACATTGTTTCGTGGCTTCAAGTGGGAGATTGTTGGGTATGAAGCCAGGACCAATTGGGTTGGGCTGACTAGGCACCATGTTTAGTGGGTGGACTTAATCACTATGTCCCTTTCATAATCTCTATTTAAAGAGATCATTGTACTTGTAATATGTGTGCAACAGGATATAATGAAAACCTAATAGTTGCCCGTATGGATGTAGGTTGCAGTTGGCGACCGAATCACGTTAAATCTTGTGTTGTTTATTTTTCTGCAGTTGATTCGTGATTGTGTGTTGCTTCCGCGTACGTTTTTTCCATCACAAAATAGTGGGATAGTGGTCTATTTCATAAAATGACAGTTTCAAATGACATATTTGAAGGTAAAATATGACACTTATTAACTTATCGTATTACACAGATAATTGTGAACGCTTATTAACTTATCGTACTACACAGATAATTGTGACGCTTTTTAATATATTAAAACCGTGACATCTTAATATTTTTTTTTTTAGTATGACGTGATTATCTGTTATATAATATTCTCTTAAACTTTGCAATTGTCTAGTATCTACTACTCTTTGGGTATGTAATTTTGACAGCCATATAAATATTTGGAGGTTAAAGGTGATTTTTGAGGTACTGAGATCTCTTGCCTCCATTTTTTTTCATATAAAATAGAAACATCAGTTAAATGTTTCAGTTAATTTATTTATTTTTAACTGATAAAATATAAAAAAATGTTAGAAAATCAACTCAGTACTTTGTGAATATGATAATGTGGTATGTATACCTCAGGATCAATTTTGTATGATGTAAAGTACTTTTACGAATTTAATTATATGTTGTAACATTTTGAGTCTTGTCTTGTCAAAGTTAATATGAATTATTGTGCAAAAATGATTACGTTTGTCAATATGTATCTAACTTTAGCATCTTTCTTTCTTAGAATTAGAATAACAAGAAAATAGCATTAATTTTGCATGACCTTGGTAGGTTATTCTTGATCATGCATGTGAACATAAATGGTCACTTGCCACACCTAAAATTTTAAACTACTTTAAAGTTTATTAGACAAGTTCACACCTCATTGCATTAAAAGAATGATTTATTAACATTCATGACTCAAGAAAGTATTACCTCTCTTAGGTTCAGGCTCACACAAAGCTATAAATTCTACATAATATAAAATTGTGTACTAAAGTTCAATTTAATGTTGATGATTTTGCTCATGTAAGATTAAGCCACATTGCTCTAGGGTTTCAATGAAAAAGGATTGTATATGCATAATTTTGTTCCTTAATTTTTGAATATATTGTGCTCTTTATGAGTTAATGGTCTTTCCGAAGGGTCCAACGCCACTCAATTTCTACATTTTATATCATCAAAGCTTTTGTTGATCATTTAGCAGCCAAACTTGTCACCATAAATCTAGACTTTGGATAGTTCTAACTTATCAAGTTTTTTGTTTTGGTATAAATTAAAGGAATCAAAGTAAAAGAGAAAAGTTTGAATTAAAGAAAAATCACTATAAAAAACATTAAATATTAATTAATTTAAAAATAAAAAAATAATAATTAGTTATTATATTAAACAATAATTAATTTAGAGAAAAAAATAATTAATACCATTTTATTGATTGAATAAGATATTATTTTATAAATTAAAAAGTTATTGATATGGAAAATAATTTTTATTACTAATATAAATTTATAAAGTAGTTTTTAAATTTTTATTAATAATAAAAATTAATTTAGATAATGATTTTTTATTTATAAAATCGTATTTTACTTAATTAATATAATAACTAATTATTATTTTAATCTAAAATTAGTTGTTATTTATTAAATTTTTTTAGTGAATGATAAAGTAAATGTAATTTAAATATAATTTATTTACTTTTTGGATGGTTGATTTGGATGGATGAAATTATGTGAATGAGTTTGTTTATCTATTTGGATATTTTTTTTTGTGAATGTGGTGTGAATGTTAATTTGTATTTGCTATTTTGAATTCTAAATATGTTGTGAATGATTTTTTTTTTTTGGGGATTTGTTATTTTGAATGTTATAGGTAAAAGTGGTTAGAAAGAAAAAATTAAATGTTTTTTAAAATATTTATGTGTCAACCAAGTCCACGCAAAAAAGTTATTTTTTTATTGCTTCCATTATGTATGGGCCAAGCCCACACAAGTTTTTTTCCTTAAGTTTTGTGTCGGCTTGGTCCATGCATAAGTCGACGATATTACATCACTTTTACATCGGAGTGGCCGACGAAATTCGTATCCCTTTTACATTGGTTTGGTCCACACAAATTGCGTCGCTCGTACTTTCCGACGTAAAAAGTATTTTGCTGCGTCTGATGCTTGACCAATGTAAATCCAACGTTTTTTCATCGATTTTGGTTCATTTGTGTTCGTTTTGGCCGATAAAATACAACATTGTTTTTTGTGGTGAAAAGAGAAAAATTTGAATTAAAGAAGAATCACTATAAGAAAAACATTAAATACTAATTAATTTAAAATTAAAAAAAATTAATTATTATATTAAATAATAATTAATTTAGAGAAAAAAATAATTAATATAATTATATTGATTGAATTAGATATTATTTTATAAAAAAAAGTTGTTGGTATTTAAAATAATTTTTATTACTATTACAAATTTATAAAATAATTTTTAAAATTTTATTAATAATAAAAATTATTTTAAATACTAATAATTTTTTAGTTTATAAAATCGTATCTCACTTAATTAGTATAATAATTAATTATCATTTTAATTTAAGATTAGTTGTTTAAAAAAGTTTAGTGATTGATAAAGTAAATGTAATTTGAATATAATTTATTTACTTTTAACCAAATCATTTATTTTTGTAATCTAAATAATTAGAGGCAACGACATAACACATGTGAATTTGTGAGTTCACTCATCTTTTACTAAAAAAACATTTTATGAAAATATATGCATGTAGGTTTATATTTTAAATCACTATATCTAAAAATTTAAACTAATTTCATAATGTAACTTATTAAAATACATATTCTAGTTTTCAGTTTTTTTAATTTAAAATCACTTCTTATATATATATTTTTTTATCTTTTTAAAGTGAGCTAAATTTCCATTAATATGGCATAGGATTGGGCTAAGTCTAAGAATATTTAGATATGAATCGGCGTCATATTTTTATGATATAGTCTATTTTGTTGACTCAAGTTGAGCATGTCCTTTATTTTGAATCTAAAATACACGAGTTTGAACGTAATCTCACTAACATGATGGGTTTTTTCACACACATTAAAGATTAAGCACGAATTCCTCATTACATAGATATTTCCACAATAATGTCTCAAGTGTTAATTATGTGAGAAAGAAGAGGTTATTGAATTAGAATTTTGAAAAAATAACTTAAGCATAAAACATTCTATTGATTGAATTAAAATACTATGTAACAATATTATAGATTTTCTTTGACACTTGATAGTGTTGTCAAAACACAATCATACGATATCATAAAATACAAGCAAAAGACAGAGGTGATCTAGACTATTTAATGTATAATGTATTCACACATAAAACCTACAAAAGATTATTTATCTCATTAATATCACACGTGCAATGATTAAGTACTTCTAGAAATTAGAATTAATTAAGTTTACACTAAAAATCAGTCAATAATTCTTTATCTATTTCATAGTGCATTTTTTTCTATTTTATGTTAGAAATCTATATTAACTCTCACACAACCTGATACGTTCATCTACATGACTCAATGTATCAATAACCTGGAATCTAATAGAATCATCTAATTTAATACTTATACTATACACCACGACTAAGTAGCATCTTCCAAGTTCCTACTTAGATAACACTATATCAATTTATTAATTATGGTTATTACTAAAATATTCCAATATATTTAGTCACTTAAACATTCAATTTTAAGTATTATTCATCAATCACATTCTCTGATTCCACACCAACATTCTCAGCCTAATTCACATCATAAATACAAGCTAAAGATTAATAATATATACCACTGAAATACAAAAATAGATGGAATCATTAATTTTAAACAATGTATCATAATACAATCAAGGTAATAATGCCTAAGCTATGAATACTTTGATTTAGAAAAGTTTCACTTGAGCGATATAGGTAACATTTGAGCTATAAGATATATCACTTTAGTAATGCTTATGGTAAACAAGCATTACATATAGAATGATATACCAATCATTAATCAATAACATATTATTTTATTTAAATATCACCTCAATACATAAGAGTGTGAATAGATTACTCTCAATCCCAAATGGTAGAATTAGTCACTCGTGTTAGTCATTACAAACATGGAAAGCAAAAAAAGAAGATCCATAATGTTTCTCCTTGGTGGTTTCCTCCTTTAGGGTTTCTAACACCTTTTATTCTCCTAATTGATGGCTAGGGTTGTGTCTCACGCCTCATATTTAACCTAGTTGGTCTTGAGTTAAGTGACTTCTCGTCTGAGCATGATTGGGCTCGCTTCGGCGAGTTACATGAAAAACAGGCTCAACATCACTGGAATGATCTCGCCTAAGAAAGATTGGGCTCAGTTGGGCGAGATCCTCTGAAAGCTTCTGGCTTGGGCGAGTGCTAGGACATTCCAACTTTCCCTTTTTAACTTTGTTTATTCTTCTTTTGCCCTTTCATCTTTATTCTTCCCTAGAATCCTAAAATTAACAAAAATTTGGGAATAAATCGTTCTTATTCAAATTATAATCACAAAATATGTAAAAAGGTTTAAATTCATAAATTAATGGTTATATTATAGTTATTTTATCAATTAATATTCATAAGTCCTTGTATTTTAATATGAAATATTACTGAAATATGACACTTATCAAGTACTTCCAACTATTGATATGTATCTTCAAGAGGAGAAGATTATTTAATACATGCATGGAGCAAATTTAATACATCTTTTATGTTCGAGATGATCATACAAAAGGAAAACTTTCATATGAGTTGAAACTACTCAATGACAAAAAATGTATTTGCAATGACTATTTTCTTCAATACTTATATAAAGACATCCTTCAATAAGAAAGTAACAAAAAAGAGAGTTAAGATTTCCAAAGTGCTAAAATGATTTTGAATTTTTCCAAACCATCTAAAGCCTTGTAAGAACATTGGGTCTATTTATTAACGAACTAGTAGAATGATTAAACTTTGTATATGTCATAAAATGCTACCCTCTTTAGTAAGAAAAACCTTGTGATATATTATATCACATTTTAGTCAAATCTTTTTCTTAGCCAGAAGTGATTGCATTGCAAACAATACTTGGTGGGTTAGCCAATAGTGGCTACATTCCAAAAGAATACTCAGGTTTTAGCCAAAAGTGACCAATTGTTCAAAGAATACTTGGTTGTCTAGCCAAAAGTGACTACTTTACTTGAAGCGTTAGTCAGGATTGGGTACATTCCAAAAGTTTGTAACTTGTAACAATAGTCTGCAAAAAAGTTTTAATACACAATTCAACACTCTCCTTTTATGTATTTGTCCTATTTTGACAACATGTTTCAATGCATTACAACAATCAATTTTAAAACTATACAAAATAAAAAAAAAATTATGAAAATTTTCAAAACTCTTTCTAACATTGAGATAAATTTGGCTAGCAAAAAACATAATTCTTAGAGCTTTCTTGTACTAAATCAATGACTTCAAGATCATAGTTTGAGAATAACATAAAAGGGATTATCATTTCTTTTCTTTTACATATTTTGATTTGAAATTTGTACAAGAGATATTATTTCTCAACTATGTATTTTTTTTATATTTTGTGTTAGATCTTGATCGTGGTTGCTCAATGGGTGTTGCTTGTGATAAAGTTTTACAAGTTGTCAAACAATTTTGTATGATTTCAAGATCATTATGTGTATAATATTTTCTTATTTTCTTGAGTGAGTGTTATAAAACTTGAAAATCAGCCGATTGACTAATTAGAGTAATTTAGACAACTAGATGTAACTCTCTTGTCAATGTGAACCAATATAAATTTTTATGTTTTTATTTTTCCCTTATCTCTAACTTATTATATATGAAATTAACATTAATTTTATGTGTATGTACAATTAAATAACATTGAAATTATCATTTCATGAGTTAGAACTTGTTTTTTCATGAAAGATCAATTTGATTTAAATTTTTTTTCTTCAATTTTTTATTGAAAATCATTTTAACAAAAGTTTAAAGTTCAATCCACTCCTTTTGAATTCACTACTTATTTCTAACAATAATCACTCTTTAAATTTTAAAACAAAATTCAACCAATAAAGTAGTCATTGTATTTATAAAATATGAGAAAAATAAAATTTGATACATAGTCACATATAAATAGTTCAATATAGAAACATAAATAGTTCAATACAAAAATGAAGCCTTGTGTTATTATTTAAATATGTAACTTAAAGATTGTACATTTAAATTTAATAAAATATACAATTATGAATTATTGTTTCTGTTTCATATATTTTGTATATGTTTATTTTACATAGTCAAACATATATAAATAAAACATAAAATATAATCTTTATAGGCTCCCTCCAACATCTTTTGTTGCAAAAAAAATTTGGTCTTGTGTCGAGATATGATCATATCAATATCATAAGACACAAACAAAACATAAGGGTGAACTAAACTATTATATTTAACATTGATTTTCTTTCTCGTAATGCTTGAGCAATGACATTTTCTTGTCTATGCAACTTTTAGAACTTCTTCAAATTATTAAGTCTTCATTATTTAATGATGGGAGTCTTAGGAAGAGAGAATTACTTTGACATATGTCTTACTCAAATTTCAAGTAACAACTTGTACGAGGAGCTTTTCGCTTGAGTGATGAGGTGGATGTTTAAGTAATAATTTGTTGTACTTGCAATAAATGTCATCGTTTGAACCTCGCTCAAGCAAAAAAAAACCAAAGCTAAAATAATATATACAAATCCAACAAAGACAACAAATTAAAAAAAATAATTTACAACTCAAATTCAATAATTCTAATAGTTATAAAAACCAAATGCAAGTTTTTTTGCAATCAAAATAATAATTTTATTTGTTATTCAATATAAACATTTGCAACACCTAAATCAAACAAAACAACATAAAAATACTTGTTTGAAGTGATGTCCAATCTCATAATTGAATCAACCAAATATTAATATACAATCTCAAGATCATATTGAATAGTTCAAAACATATTTAAGATTCTAAGTTCAACTATCTTTATTGAGTATATATTTGTTTTTGAAGCAATAACAACTCCAATGAAGAAATGAGACATCACCAAAACATTCAAAATTTGAAGGAAACTCCAACTAACAAACTAAAACACTAATAGAAAATTCAACCAATTGAGATAAATACAATTTCTCAACTAATTGAAATTGTGAAATTTTAGAAGAATGAGATATAGATGAGAAGGAGAGAAGATAAAAACTTAAAAAAAAAATAGTTTATTCAAAACTAAATGATGATAAACTAGAAATAACTTATCATTACAAGAAAAATATTAAATAAAAATTAATTTTAAAAATAAAAAATAATTAATTATATGGACTAAATTAGATATTATTTTAGAGATTAAAAAAATTATTAATATTTAAAGTAGTTTTTATTATTGATAAATAGTTAATTAATGAGTGATAAAAATTACTTCCAAAAAATATAAAAAATGTAGAGTAAGTTTTTTTTTCTAATAAAATTATTATTAAGAAATATTTATCAATTTTATTGATAATTAAATTTAAATAAAGTATCAAACTTAAAAAACACATTCAGTTATATTTAAATCGTCAACTGGTTGATATACGTATAATTTTTTAATCTTTACTATTTAAATATTTTTTTTTCTGTTTTTTTCTTTCTGTATTTATTTAGAAATCATTAATACCATTTATCTGGGGCAATTCTATTGTAGCCTAGAAAAAAACCATTATAAACAATGAAGCTAAATATTCAACGTCATTATATTTATGACTCAAATTTGAAACCGATAATAATTAAACTGAATAATCGCACATTAATTAGTGTATGCGTTAAGTAGTTATCTCTTATAGACACTCAATTAAACAAATTTAAAATTCAATACACTTTCTCCATCAAACCCAAAGTATAATCCAAAATTACCTTATAACTCCATTGCAAATAAAAAAATTAAAAGATTGTTATTTGCAAATAAAAATATAAAATGAAGAACATTCATTATTATTAGCTAAGATTGTTAAATCAATGAAAAGGCACCGTTTCATACGCAACAAATGAAGATCATTAAAAGATTTCAATGTCTTCTGTGTATAATAGAAGGTAAGATTCTTTCCAACACCACACTTTTACTGTGAGATTTTTCTCACTTTCTCCTCAGTTCATTCTACATGTTCATCGATTAGGGTTAAAAAAATGTTCTTCTTTTCTTTGTTGTGTCTGAAATATCTCAAATATATTGTTTGTGTTGTGTTGAAATCAAAGTTAAATCTTTTTGGAATTTTCTGTGTTTCATCTTTAGCTACTTTTAGATCAAACTAGATTATTTAGAAATAAACTCTTGATTATATCTATTAAAAAGAAACATTTGTTACAAATTTATTCAAGTCAAATTTAAGATAAACCTCTTTAGATTAGTCCATTTAATCTAAATTAAAATAATAAAAGAAAAAATAATTAAAAAATAATTTTAGAAAAAATAATAATTAGTTAATAACTAGATATTATTTTATAAAATTAAAAAATAATGATATTTAAAATAATTTTATTATTCATGAAAAATAATAAATTAGTTTCTAATTTTTAAATTAGTTTTTAAAATCTTTATAGTTAATTAGATATTAATATATAAATTTTATTGATAATAAAAATTATTTTAGATATAATAATTTTTCAGTTTATAAAATAATATGTAATTTAGTTAATTAATTTTTGTCTTTAAAATTATTTTTGATTTAATATTTGTTTTTGACAAAATTTCATTTTTTTCCATAGAATTTTTTTTCTTCTTTATATTTCAATTAAATTTATATTACAAATTTAAATTATTCATCATAAACACGAGGCATTACAGTAATATTTAAATTTCGTTTTAAAACTAATTAAAATTAAAATGATAAAAAAATAAATATTTTAAAAAATAGACTTAAATATGCCTTATATTCAATTTGTTTTATAAATATGATCTATTTAATTTTACTTACTGTAAAATATTAGTTTTAATTTCCTTTTTACTCTCTAAAGATAAACTTTCTCACGTTTCTTTTTATTTGTTTAGTCTTTACAATTAGCTACACTTAGTTCAATGTTAGAAGTATAAAACTGTTTTTGCCAGTTGACCTCAAAGACAAGTTGTGGCTCCTTCTATTTCTGGTGAATTTTGTGCTTCCCTTTGTATGTTGGAACGTGGCTCCCTTGAAATAAAGGGGTCTTACCTGTTGATTGCACTCTGATATTCAAGTCAGTACAGGGCTTATAGAAACAAGAAGTAAGTGAGTAGTGTCAGTCTTAGAAACAACGTACCTTCTAGGATCTCAAGTCCTTTTAATAGACTACCTCTAGGTTACCTCTTGTAACAACCTTCTCTCACGAGAATCTTATCTCAAGTGAAAGCATGTTTAATGGGAGAAGAGTCTTTTACAATACGCACATCTTAGCGTTGCAATTGCACAAAATCTTATCTCCTTGGAGTGCATAAAATCTTAACAGAATAACCACCAGGGTACCATGTACCGACATCAGGGGTCCCATCTGTCTCTCACAGGCATACATGTCTTTACGTACCATGCATGCAACCTATTCCCTTAAACCCTAACACTCTTGGGCTCAGACTTATGGAGAATGTTTTACTTATACTAAACTCTAATGCACTAAACGCACCCTTAGACCCAATAACACTCTTTGCTGACTGACCAGGCCTTATACACGAAAGAATATATTAAGTATATGAATGAGAGTCAATACACACATACCTAGAGTCCACCTGTGTGGCCCGACAGTCTTGACTCGACGACCAAGCTGACCTGTTTAACATAAACACTGATGTCCGACCTGAACTCTACTAGCTCAGGTCCAATACAAAAACGTTATTAGGATTATAAAAAATATTTTAAATTAACATACTTGAATATTTCTTTAATTCAATTAAACAATTTGTTTTTTTATAAAAACGACAATTACATATAATTTACTTTTATATTTTATTTTTATTTTTATCATTTAATGAACAATAAATTTTATGTAACTTTCATTAAATAATCATTAATTTTTGTCACAAAATATTGTTTAAGAAATAGTCAAATATACTTTTTATTTTGTATTATATAATAAATTTTATGTATTTATCATTTTACGCGTTAAAAAAAATTAGTAATAAATATATTTAATATACTATGAACATAATTACGGATTATATTAATTTTGAATAACGGAAGAATATAATAAGAAAGATTAATGACTAATATGTTTATATTACATATAGTGTTAACATATATAACAAATAATTTTAAAAATATAAAACACATTCAATAATCTCATATCTTGTTAAGATAAAATCACTATTTTTGATCTATTAAAACATAAATTATATTAATCTTGAAAGCTATGATTATAATATAAAAATGATATATAAATATTACATATTAAAATGTAGTATAAGAATTTAAGTAATGCTTTTCAAACATAATGTTAAAAATAAATTGTTGAAAGAAAAATAAGAATAATATTAAAAACAATAAAAATCAATGTAATAACGCCCCAAACTAAGGTAAGATATTTGTAACTGAAGTGAAATGTGTGAAATTAACAGAACATGTGAAATGCAAGAGTAAGAAAGAAGAAGCAAATCAATTGGCATAGGTAAAACGTGGGAAATGGAATGATAGCAACGACGTCGTGTGACCCCTTCAAACCGAACAACACGTATCTTCCACTATAAATCCATTCCAGCTGCCTCCATTCGCTTCCTCTCCTTTCTCCTGTATCCCACTTCCCTTCATTTCTTCTCTCAGGTTTCCCTCTCTTTCCTGCACTTTCTTCTAGATCTCAACATAAGCATCAATGTTTCTTCAAATTTTGGGTTTGGAATGTCAAACAAAACGTGTTTCATAGAATAGATTTGCCCACACCGTTCAATGTTGTTTTTTTGTTCCTTGGATGTTTGAAAAATGTGTTCTTTTACATATTTGTTTTGAGGTCGCCCTTTTGGGTTCCTGGTCTGTGTTTTTTTTTTTTGTTAAATTTGATGCATTGGGTAATTTGAGCTAAAAGTTGGGTTTTTGGGGGTTTGCGATGATTTGAGCTCAGATCTGTTGGTAATTTGTGAAATTTGTTTAACCCTCGTGTGTTGGTTTAGGAAATTTGGAAAATAGTGAAATGGGTTGCGGCTTTTTTTTTTAATTTTTATTGTGATTAGGTTGAGTGGATCTGCTTGCACATTGGATCAGGAGTAACAATTTTTAAGATCATGGTTTTAATTCCTTTGTAAATAAGGAAATTCCACACATGTGTTAGAAAGAGACATTTTTCTGAAAATAATTTGGTTGAATAGGTTATGAGTGTTACAATGTTTTAAGATCATGTTCTGACATTTTCTGAGTATAGTTTTGTTATATCTTGACGTATGTGTGTCTGAGAGGGAGACAGAGACATATTCTGAGAATAATTTCGCTGTATAGATTAGGAGTATTACAATTTTCTGAGTATAATTTTGTTTTATTTTGTGGCATAGGTGCTCTACTTTTAAATAAAGGTGATTTGAAGATGAACTGTTATGGTCTTCAAAAGAACGCCTTTGCAGCCTGTGAAGAGATGAGAGGCTCTGTGAATTTTGTTGATAAGAAGGAGTCTGTCATTTGCCCTCAACCACGCCGCGTTGGGGTTGTATCTAACATGCCTATGAGGCACTTGAGATGGCATTTCAAGTAAATATCAGAATTGATTCTTCCCTTTTGAGTTTTGATGACATTAATCTGTTTTGGAAGCCTTTGTTGATCTCATTTGTTGTGTTTCAATTTTTCTTGAAGTCAACAGGCCGAGGATTCCGATTCAAAAGGCGGGGCAGAGCTACTAGAGATTATGTTTAAGAAGGTAAGCTATGACTTCATGAAAAAAAAATTTCTAGGCCTAGGAAGATAAATGTCGGATAGTCTTGGTACCATAGTAATGTATGGATTTGTGGTTTGATGCACGCTTTGTTTCTTTTGGTAGACAATTTTTGTTGTATTCGAAAAATGGTTATAAAAATTTGTTTTCCACGATGATTTTGGTAGTGATGTCAAGGATTTTAGACTTTTCCTTACACAAGTATGTCTACATGGGCTATATTTGTTTGTAATTTTCTGCAATGTCAATGATGCAATCAAACAGCTATGGTGACTGACATTTTAAACCTTGATTTGAAACTTTGTACAACGGTTTTGGGTTCAAAGGAATATTGTCTTACAAGAAACTTGACAATTCTTTGAGGGGTCTTTCTGATGGATTCCACTGATCATAGATTGACATTTTTTTCATTCTGATAACTTGATTTATGAATTGGTGTGTGGTATGAACAGGAGAGTTATGGGAAGGAGTTTTCAAATCAGGTAGCTTCATCTCCTCCATTTTTTTGTGGATCTCCTCCTGTTCGAGCTGCAAATCCCTTGGTTCAGGATGCTCGATTCAGAGACGGAAAGCACGATCCAGCGTTTACAACTTCATCGCCATCAGGTTTATTTTCTCCATCTTCGGCTTCGGGCAAAGGAGGGTTTGTTAGGATGAGTTTTGGACTTAAACCCTCCGCAGTTAGAGTTGAGGGATTTGATTGCCTCAACATGGATTGCCAGAATTCTAGGATCCCTACTGTTGCTTAAACTCCATTCAGAGAAGTGTACATAGAGGAAGCTGAGTGTGACTGCTTATAAAAATGACTTGACTTAACTAGGATGAACATCTTTGAGGGAAAATGCTGAAGAAGCAAGCCTTGTGTTCTTGAGAAGGTTTGATGTGTAAAGAGAGCTGTTATTTCTGTAATATAAGGTTGGATCTGAGTGTTTTTCTAAATTTTGTTTAGGTCATCACCACGAGAATGTCCTGTATAGAGAGTCGGTGATTCTGGATATCAATCTTGTGAATATGTTTAGCTAAATTTGAAAGCTTGTTTATTGTTCTTGATGAAATTAAACAGGCATTTATAATGAGAAATGTCAATATTTATATGCCATTGTTCAAGTTTTTGGTGTGAATTTTGCTATTTGGTTTGGTGTTAAACAGTATGTCATTGTGATTGAAGGAAAAGTAATTGCTTTGTTTCATGACCATTGATATAATCTTTGAATTGATATTTTTGGATTAGTTTAATTTGTGTGTCCCTGAATTTGGATTATCTTACAAGATGCACATGGATATTTCCTTATGTTATACAAATCAGATTCTCCATACATATTGCAATCTTTCATTAATTTTGCTCTCAATTTCAAGCAACTGTTAAAAGTAATCATGGTTGACAATGGTTCAGAGTTCATGAGCATCATACATTTTTTTTCATTCTCATGGAGCATAAGCATTATAATTTCAATCTTATCTCGTTTTGGGGGTGAATATGTTTTAGCTGTTATTTATCTTATAAACTGATTCCCATTTCCTTTATTTCAAAATAAATCATCATTTGAAGAACTTGTAGCATCAGCTATCACTTTAGTTTTTATTGTTTATGTAACTGAACTCATAAATAAGTCCAAATATGCATTGTTTGTTGAGCATCCACTAGTGAAAGGAGTTACACAGCTATGTGAATGTGAAAAGTGAAGCAAGCACTTAGCAATTAATTACAAGAATAAGGCAAACTACTGAGGGAGGATCGCTATGAGGACTGGAAATTTTGGAGAGAAGATTAAGACTAATTTTCTTCTTAGTATAGAGAATCTTGTAAAAAAAAATACCATTATCATTTTTTACAATTTGAAGAATTAAAATCTTTGGTTTTCTTTACAGATTTGATCATCCTTAGAAAGGAGTAGAGTGAAAAGAGTGAACATTTTTTAGGGAGGAAGTTCGTTTTAGGAACTAATCAAATTCTTTCTTTGAATTAGTTTCTTCTCTCTCAACATTTTTTGTATTAGATATGTCTAAAATTTGGGAGTTAAAAGTTGAAAGATACTAAGGAATGATTGAAGTATTGAATGCAAGAAATTCTAGAACTTCTCTAAAGAAGAGATACAATTTAATGTTTGAGGAAAAAAAATTATTGGATCAACATGATGGATATTGAAAGGAGAAAAAGGAAGATATTGAAAGAAAAATATTTGATGGAAAAAGAAAGAGAAAATAAGGAGAGTAAAGAACTACATTTCGAACCCTTCAGTGAAACTGTTTGAAGAAAAATTGGATTCCAAAACTTTTATCTATTCTTATATTATAAATATTGAATCTACTTTTTGTTTTGAATTTTATAATTATGTGAATCCTACTATTTTGTTTGTTAGAGAATAATACCAAAAACAATTTGGAGAAGAAAAGGTGATACTAGAAGAATGAAACTCAAACATGGATGAAGATATTTTCAAAATTGTTTTCCTACAGTTTTTTTATATGAAAACATGAATTTATATGGATCTTCTCCCATGTATTCTAAATAGAAGAAAATGAGTAAGAATACATCATTTATACACGAATGACTAGAAACATGCCTAGACATATTCATTCTCATAAAAATATAGCTTCTTATTTATTTATTTATGATCTCGAACGGGATGGAATTAAGAGAACAATTCAAACTGTTCTTCTACCTCCTCGGTCGGTTGGTTTGAACTCCTATTCCTCTCAAAGCAAGTTTCTCGGTCTCTACAAAGTCCAATGGTACCAACAGAAGTCACTTTGATACTCAAGTCAGATTTAGTATTCGACACTCGATATTCTGAGTATTGTATAATGACATACCTGATTCTTGGATTTTGTGCCTATTTATATGGTTATTGATATGATTCCAATAGCACAATATGAATGATTCTTGACATTCTTAGGAATAAACTTGAGTTGGATATGAGATAAACACTTTTTCATAGAATTGGATCAAGGTTCTATGTTCAAGAACTCACCAAGACTAGTACCAAAACCCAAACTCACATGGAAGTTGATGGAAGAGGGCCAAGCACAACCTTCCATGAAAGGCTATACCCCAAGTCAAGAGCGTCTAAGATCAAGCTAGCAGCGCCTAAGACCAAGCTAGGAGCGTCTAAGACAAGCTAGGAGCGTCTAGGACAAGAAGGCCAAGCTAGGAGCGTCTAAGCCAAGTTAGGAGCGTCTAGGACAAGAAGGCCAAGCTAGGAGCGTCTAG
>Ga0123342_1004981_pt1 | contig 19740 bp, 8 predicted proteins | sample Turbeawhitnodule_FD_89960 | JGI IMG/M metagenome (GOLD analysis project Ga0123342, IMG submission 89960) | Root nodule microbial communities of legume samples collected from Mexico - Turtle bean Mexico white nodule | ecosystem: Host-associated > Plants > Roots > Nodule | place: Mexico: Nepantla... | reverse complement strand
CTAGAAACCACTAGTGTCAAAAAAAAAAAAAACTCACTATAAATATTACGAATATTACTTATTTAAAAAATTTTTATATACAATTATTTTTAGATTTTACCTATAATTATATATTTATATATATATATATTTATTTTTTTTTTTTTTTTTTTTTTTTTCTTATGCACTTATATAAAGTTACTTTAGAAAAATTGTTATATTTGTATAATTTCGATTTCGGGTTTCTTGAGTGGAATTTTGAACATGAAATGAAAGAATGAGAATTTTCACTTTATTTTAATTTCTCTGGCGGTGATCATATTTAATCCCTATCTCTCATAGGTGAATTTTTTTTTTAATTACTTTCATTTTTCTTCAATATATACTGTTATTTTTTCTGCCCTATAGGCTTTTTTTATCAGAAGTTTTCTTTTTATGAATCCTCATGCATGGCTATAGTTTCACGTAAAAAACTCATGTTAGTTCTTTTGCTTAGACAATAGGCATTGACCATTGATCTTTCCTCGACAATGGCTTCACTTTTCAGTGATAGCAACAGTGTGTCTTGCTGAATAGGGTCTTGAATTTGGTGAATCTAGGGCTTCACCTTTTGACCTAATTATGGCTCACTTTACGACATGTTTGGCCTTTCATAACATTGTTTGGTCGGGCTTTGGTTCATCCATTCGTGGGATTTGCTTCTACCTTTGTCTCGAACCGTGCAAAGAAAGTGAGTGTAAATAGGTTGGATATTGAAATAGAGAAGAGAAAGTACAAAGAAAAATATTTCTTTTTTCTATTAGTCAATTGAAATAGAGAAGAGAAAGGAGAAAAACAATTATTTCTTTTTTCTCTTAGTCATTTTTTTTTCTCCATCCTTTTCATTTTCTTAACTAACAAAACATTTGATTATTATTTTCTTTTCCTTCAACGGATCAGAGGTCACTCTAAAATTTGTGGATATAACTTTTTTTAATTTAAAAACCGTCATAATTAATATTAGTTATATTAATGTATTTTCATCATGACATACTATTAACGAGTTTAATTATTGCATGTATTATCAATACAGATAAAAAAACATTTTTGTCATAAATTTGATAAGATATTAAGAAAGTCACAAAACTTATCATATATGAAATTTATGATTAAATAATATTCTGGTTTCAAACTAGAGTATTTAGAATTAGAATTAAGTGAGTTCAGTAGTGATAGTGTATTCTATCATCCTAGTTAGTTGTTTCGTTATCTTATGGGTCTTAATTTTATGTTTGTATTTTTTTTCAATCAATTTCAAGTACATAAGTAAATATTTTGTGATTTTTTTTAAGATTTTGGTAATTTTATTGAATTCTAATGTTAATGATTAATAGATCCTATAACCAACTGGTTAAATAATAAGTTACAATCCCTTTTAATAAGATATCAAACTAACTAACACTACACAACCTCTGGTCTTTAGTCGGGCTAAGTGAAAAAGAGACTTTCAAAAAGAGGTGTTCGTCTTTTGGATGTTCAGTCTATCTATGAATATACCCTCTAGCTTTGAGTTAGACTATACGAAAAGGCTTATCTAGTCTTAGTTATGAAAAAGTTCATTAGGACTCTTGAACGTCACATTATTTTTTTTTAGTGGGAATTGTCTTGTCTTTTCAAAGTATCTTTCAAGTGGCTACATGATTGGTGTGTTGTTTGAGCAATTACTTGGAACAAATGCACATCTAATGTATAAGACTTTAATAAACCAATGTAAATAGAATGTTTTTTTTTAATTTTATTTTTAAATTAAGGTTAGCCCTTAACTGAGATAAGTGTATTTCTACGAACTTAGTTTATGTTAGCCCATGCATTATAATTTTATTACTGTAAGTTGGAGCTCATGTTCTGTATGTAGAGAATTAACCAACCATTGCAGGCAAGATGCTCTTACCCCTTTTAATTTTCTAATGATCAAAAGTTGTTTAGAAGTAGCAGACTAACATTCTTGTCAATCGATCAAATAAGGTTGGATACAATCTTGCCACATATCCTTAGTGTGTTGTGGTTGACCTTAGTCCTTCAAAGGTCAAACTTCAACCAAGCTAGGGTCATTTCATAAAGATTTTTATGGTTGACCTTAGTCCTTTTAAGCTGAATTCTAGTCAAGCTGAAGTCGCTTCATGATGATTTTTAGGATTGACCTTAGTCTTTTTAACTCCAACCAAGCTAGAATCATTTCGTGACTATTTCTACGGTCGACCTTAGTCCTTCTAAGGTCGGACTCCGTTCGAGCTAGAGTTGTTTCAATATGATTTCTATGGTCAACCTTAGTCCTTCTAAGGTCAGACTGCAACTGAGCTATAATTGTTTCATGACGATTTTTGTGGTCGAGCTTAGTCGTTCTGAGGCTGTACTCAAGTCAACTTACAATTGTTTTGTAACGATTTTTGTGGTCAACCTTCGTCCTTCTAAGGTCGAACTTTAGATGACTTGGAGTCATTTTTTACAATCTTTATAGTTAACCTTAGTTCTTCCAAGTTCGAACTTTAGTTGACTTAGAGTCGTTTCATGACAATATTTTATGGTCAACCTTAGTCCTTTTAAGACTGGACTCCAACTGAGTTGGAGCCATTTTTGTGACAATTTTTATGGTCGAACTTAGTCCTTCTAAGGTTGAACTCCAACCAAAATCGAGCCCTTTCTTGAGGATTTTTATGCTCAACCTTAATAATTCCAAGGCCTGACTCCATCCAAGTTGGAGTTGTTTCATGATAATTTGTATAGTCGACCTTAGTCCTTCTAAGGTGGGTCTCTAATCAAGCTGAAGTCGTTTCATGATGATTTTTATGATCGACTTTAATCATTCTAAGACTAGACTCCAACTGAACTAGAGTTGTTTCGCAATAAACTTGTCATCGAGTTAGTCATATCATGTTATCTTCTGAAATATTATTTTTGACAATATTTAAAATTTTATAACTATTACAACTAAATTTTAAAGTATTTTCAAACAAAAATTATCTTTTGATTTTTTATTTTCATCAAAGGATAATACTCCTGATTCTTATAATAAAGTTGTATCTTTTGAAAAAAAAAAAGTTATATATTTTATCTTAACTAAGATAACCAATTAAGATAGATCGCTTAATAAATAAAATAATGAATTTAATTAATAAAAGAAAATAATTAAATAACTTAATAATAATAAATTTATCATTTATATATTTTTATAATTATCTTTTTCTCTTTCTTAATTTTATTTTAAACTTTGAAAATAAATAATTTGTAGTATTTTTATTCTAGATTTTAATAATAAGATATTTAAAATCTTAAAATTCTCAATATATATATTTAAAATCTTAAGAGTGCAGTAATTTGTTAATTTTGCATTATTTTAGTTTTAGTAAATATTAATTAATAACTTATGTAATAATTGTTTTGGTGAATATTATTCAATTGTAGCAATATATAATTTCATTTGTCTATTTACCTCTTTTCTCTTTTCTTTATGAATGTTCAATATAATTTCATATCACTTCAAATACCGTAATTAATCTTAATAATAACATCTTAGTGTAGATTTGAGGTTGGAACACCTCTCGGTATGTGCATCACTGGAAAAAGTATACTGTACAATACTATGCTACATTTTAGAATTTCTCTTCATATTTCTTTTATAAAATAAATTTTTTGTTACAAGTAATTATATATAAACGTTCTTTAAGATATATTTTTAGGTTACGTGAGACTAAACACACACTTTAAAACTTTAGGTTGGCACAAAGATGTTGTAGTAATGTAAGTCAAGGAGGGTATACTTAACATATTTTTTAACACATTCTTAACATGACAATACAGATTACCTAATAAAAAGACTTTAAATAAACTCTAATATGATTTTGTAATTTTAATTTATGTTAAATTAATCTTTAAAAGCAAATTTACAAATGAAAATGATATTTTCTTGATATACATAATTTTAGCATACTTATGAATATAATCTCCAAAACGAGATTGGCCATCATGTCTTTGAAGTTGCATATGAATGTTGTAGGTACGTGCATCTCACCTAACAGGATTTGGTATGATATGATCAACAAAAGTATTTCATGTTCATCATTAGTGGTTCATGAATTTATCAGAAGAAATGAACTCATTTGATTAATTCTTCTACTTGTGGCAACCCTTTATTTGGTGGAGTCTAGTCTCCAATGAAAAAAGTGACACTAACATATAACAATGGTTGCACTTGAAATCATTGCTGTGTTTTATAGTCTTTTCTAGTTCGTTATAATGACATTAATTGGTGGTGAAGATTCAAGAAGAAGTCTCACTCGTTTCTAGTACAAGGGATTCGGGCTTTTGAATTGAAGAATTTATGAAAAGAAAGGTCTTTTTATTGTTTAGGAACACACCAAATTAGATTAATTAACTAACTAAAGCACACTAAAAAAATTAATTTTAGAAAAAAATAATAATTAATTAATATATTAATTTAATTAGATATTATTGCAATACTAAAAAAATTATTAATATTTAAAATAGTTTTTCTATTAATAAATAGTTTTTAAATTAGTATTTAATTAGTTATTAATATTTTAGTTAGTAACTACTTTAGACTCTAAAATTGATAATTAAAATTTTGATAGTTAATTAAATATTAATTTAAAATTTATTTATTAATAATAAAATTTAATTTAGATATGAATAATTTTTTTAGTCTCTAAAATAATATCTATTTTAATTAATATAATAATTAATTATTTTTTATTTTTAAAATTATTTTTTATTTACAATTTTGTTGTAAGACATTAATCCATATTGATAAGAGATTGGATTAGTCTCATGACATTTTCTAACCAAGTTCTTGAACAAATTTGTTTTGACACCCCACCAACATATGAGCTAGCTACTCAGAGTTATTGAGTCTATGATGTTGTTGCAATCTTGGATAATTGTTTCAATTGCTGTGTTTTTCTTTGGTATATGCTGTTAAATTAAACACCACATATGCATTTGTTTTATTTCAGCAAATTATAATTTTATAATTTTTTTTAAGGAAATAAGTTTGATTTAAGTATTTGCATTTTATTAATGTAATATATTTGTGTAATTAGAAATTGTCTTCATACTTTGAAATGTACTGAAAATTAATGATAATATGGATATTATTTCCAATCTCTTATATTTTTATTAGTGGAGAGTAATATAATGTTATATTAGATATGGGTACCTAATTCGGCAACCCACCAACAAATACAAAACAAATCTGAATACAATAAAGAAATAAAGCCAAGCTCAAATTACAAAGAAGTACAACCATAAAAAATCATATATATATATATATATATATATATGTGTGTGTGTGTGATTTTTTAAGACAAGTATGGAGTTTGAAAAAAAAAATTTTTGGAGCTCTTAGTAATTCTTTTCAAAATAATGCTTACAACATTTTATTTTATTTATTATTAATACATTTAATATTATTAAAATATTTAACTCAAAATCATGCTTGTAATTATTATTAATATATTTAATGTTATTCAAGTTAATTTGGGGGGAAGTGATATAGTCACAGATGTTTTGATTGATTTTCTGTTACCATTTTTATGATTGATTTGGTGACTTATTTTGTGACTGATCTTTTGTGATTGATTTTGTAACCGATTTAGTGTCCAATTTTGTGTTACTGTTTTTGTAATAAATTTGTTGACCAATTTTGTGTGACTAAAATTGTAGTCATTATTTCGGTCATTAAATCATAAAAGTAACTTTGGTCACTAATAGTGATCACATTTTTGGGTCAGTGATTTGGTCACTAATAGTGAACACATTTTTCAGTCACTATTCAACAATTTTCTAATAATGGATAAGTTTGTGGGTGCATTGCTTCTTTTTTTTATCTAAGTATTTATTTAGCAGCACTAAGTTTGCTTTTGGATTTGTGGTTGTCTATTAGCAAAGTGCACTAAGTCCCCTTATCTTTGTCTTTGCCTTAAAACTTTATTTGTGTTGTACATGACTGGGAATTGTATGTTTAGTGATTGCAAGGTTATTGAAAGGAGGAAAGGTAAGAATAAAAGGCGCATTTGTGGTTTTGCAAAGAATGCAACAGGTGTTGGAGGCCCTTCGAGATTGTGAGTGTAGTCACACTACAAAAAATTATGTATAAAGTGGCGGTTTTAATATGGCGGTTATTAATAACCGTCATAATTTGCCGTATAATACGACATCTTAATAACCGCCACAATGATCCTTTAGAATATGTCATCTTTAACTGTCACAATTATCCTTTAGAATAAAATTCCCGCTTTGCTTTCCCTCTTACACCATTCCTCTTTATTTTATTTATTTATTTAATTTTAAAACTTGTTGGAAACTCATTTTGTTTTGGAAACTAGTGTTACCTCCAACTCTTTGGAAACCAGCGTGTCTTCCCCCTCTCTGCTACCTCTCTTCCCTCTTTGTCTGCTAACGCGACCTTCACGACCCTTACGCGACCTTCACGAACCCTTCCTCTGACCTTCACGAAACCCTAATGCTCACTCCTTTGTCCGTCATTGCCGCCTCCGTGCAAGGTTGTTCCTCTGACCTTCACGAAACCCTAACGCTCACTCCTCTGTTCGCCATTGCCACCTCCGCGCAAGGTTGTTTCAGGTTTGTGCTCGCGCGCCCTAAACCTCTGTCTTGGGAATCTATTGTTCAAAATTGTTATAGGTTGAAATTGTTCGAAATCGTACTTCTGATTCTTGTTCATTGATTGTGCAACGCACACTCTTTTTATAAAATTACATGTTTGTTGTGCTTTTGTTTTGTAGAGTGAACCGAGTTCTGAAGTTTACCTCAAATTCAAAGGCCTACAGGTTCCCGGATTCCACTCCCATGATTTATTTGTATATTGTTTTGTAATTTAATCATTTTGTAGTCACTGTTTCTCATAGGGACATTGCAATTAGATATATCTATTGATTTGGATTAGGTTATGTTATCATAAATTTTGCTGGACTCACTTTTACGCTTGCAAAGTATGTTGGGTTGCAGCGAAGTAAATTTAGAGAAAATTGATCCAGTGAAGAACTGATTCATTTGATCTAAGTAAATCGTGACAGAAGCGAATTTACGGAGGTACGACGCAAAATTATTTCATAGCGTGAAGGTTGAATTCATTTGCTGCAGTGGAGATAAATGCATTGGTCAATTATTTATTTTAAAAAATTCAAGTGTGAGATGAGAAATATTTAAAAAATCTATTCAAAAGGTTGACAAATGAAATGAGTATGAGTCTGTCAATCTATTTCTTTTTCCAACACATAATGTATGAGTATGTCAATCTATCTCTTTGCTTTTTTCTCTCTTTATGTTTCTTGTTTCCCTTAACACAGAAAGAAAAAAGTAAGTGTTTCTTGTTTCTCACTATGAACAGGTTTTCTTTCTGTTGGTTTTGTTTTTGGTTTTTAGTTTCAATCCCTTGGATTATAAATTATTGATGTTTGTATATCTAGGTAAAGCATGAAATAAACAATCCTTCAACTCTCATAATTGCTTAGTTGCTCCTTTTCTCTTTACTTTGTTGATCTTTTTTATCTGCTTTATCCCCTGTGCAATGGTTCCTTCTGCAGCTAACTGGTGAAACAGTGGGAAAAGTAAAGGCGGTAGCTGATATGCATCAAAGGAAGGCAGAGATAGCCAAACATTCAGATGCCTTTATTGCCTTACCAGGTTAGCATGAACTGATAATACTTGGTTGCATTAGAAAAAGTTGAAATATCAAGGTGCTTGAAGCTTTCTAGTTTTATCATGTACCATTGACCATATCTCAGTGTTTTATTCTTTTGAGGGACTTCGTTATATTCTGACATCTCTTGCAATGGGTATTTGGTCATATATTTGCATTTGAAATTTTGTCAAGAATTTAATTTGTACGTAACTTCACTTTGAAATATTCCAATTATTCAATTATGTGTAATATAAGGATAATCGGTTACTATTTTTTCAATGATGCTTCAAGGCATGAATGATCTATAATAGAATATCACTTTTGTTAAACTTTTCTTTCATATATTTGATTCTGTTATGCTTAATTACTCTTTGCACATCTTTCTCTGTTATCTATCACTTTTTTCAAATATTTACCTGTGGTGAAGTAAAAATTAAGTCATATTTAGTATTTTCTTATTTTTTTTTGCTAAATTGACTAAATTGAATTTTAACTTTTTAAATACTTGAAAATAAAGTTAATATTTCTTATTATAATAACAATAATTATGAATATCTCCTGTAATAATACTGTTACTAAAAATCGAATAACCAAACACATTTATTCATTGTTATTCAAATATACATTATGAATATCATACTATACTGTATTAAGTGACGGTTAAAACTACCACTATTTACGTTAGAATTAGTTTATCCAGTTTTAAAATTACGACATTTATAATTTACGCAAATTACACGCTTAAAACCGCCACTTTATACCATGCATAATATGGTGTCTGCTACAACGGTTCTCAATTGACCACCACATTAAACTTTGTGGCGGCAAGAATTCTGGCGGTATGCGGTACCACCACAGACGTATAATGCGATGGTTAAAAATGCCACTTTTTACGAAAATAACCGCCACCACATACACGTTTTCTTGTAGTGTCACCTAATTGCTTAAGGTGGAGGGAATCACAACATAATTATAATATCTAGGCCTCATGTCTCACTCAAGAGTGGTTTTATGCCTATGGAGAAAGATTTGTGTTAAACAAGGTCCTTTGATGTCTCCAAATCTAAGTGGAATGCATGAAGATCATTGTTGCTAGTTGTGTGTGTCTAGAGTAGTTGAATTTGTTAATCCACTCTAATTGATGATCCAAGGTTGTTTGATTTTAATCATTTTGAAAAAGATGTGTTTTCAAAGGAAAGTGAAAAATCAACCTGTTCAAATTTCGATTCAACCGGTTGCTTTACACTTAGTGTATTTTGAAAAGGATTTGAAAAAAACTTGACTTTGGTTGACTTTGTTGTCAAACCAATTCAATCGATTGTTTCATGTTTTCAATGGATTGTTTTTCTGAAAACCTTAACAGAATTTTGTTAAGTGGCTTTAATATTTTTTAAATGATTTAAACTATTTTGGCTCTTGCATTAAATGTTTTGACCAACTGATTGGAGTTTAAATAAGTTGTTTTACGCTCCCAGTCTGAATTAATTCAAGAGAAATTATTCAAATCAGTTTTCCAAGATTGCTAAAAGCTTTGGATCTTTTCTAAGAGTGGAATAGGATTGTGTTGTATTCATTTTGCTTTAATATGTGATTGTACCCATGTGTACTCATTCCTTTCTCTCTCCGCTACTGTATTTATGTGCTTATTTTTGTTGTGCAGATTTAGAGGTTGTTCTGAAATTTGTGGTGTATTTGCCAAAGGTGGTGTGTGTTCTTGAAGAGTTCAAGATCACCACTTTGGTGTGTTGTGTGTGTAATCATGGTTTTTGGTTGCTTAGTGAATTCTCAGTGGTTGTTGAGGACTGGATAGCTTTTGGTAAAGAGTGAACCAATATAAAACTCTCTATGTTAATTTCTCTATCCTTTCTCTCTTTTAAAACTATTTTTGCTTTGTTTTTAACACTGTTGGTATAAACAACCGATTGTTTCACAAAAACAACCGGTTGATTTTTTACAATCACATTAAAAACAATTTTGAAATTGGCTAAACTTATTTCTAATTCGTTGATTCCTCATTGGCTTTCAATCTACCTTCAATATTTGTAAAAATCTTTCATGACCAATTCACTGATAGGAAAAATGCACGCGGAAACAACACACACAATCACGAATCAACTGCAGAAAATAAACAACACAGGATTTAAAGTGGTTCGGTCGCCAATCTGCAACCTACGTCCACGGGCAACTAATTAGATTTTCATTCTGTTTGTTACAATTTTATTACAAGCACAAAGATCTCTTAAATAGAGATTATATAGGGGACACAATAATTAAACCTACTCACTAAAACATGGTGTCTAGTCAGCCCAACCCAATTGGTTCTGACTTCACACTCAACATTCACTCCCTCTTGTTTAAGGCATACATTTCTAACAATTTGCACCTCACATAATCGACTGGGAAAGAGAGGAAGTTGATGCATCTTTCTGCCCTAACATGCTAAGTCTTATCCAATCTGAAGTTCTCATGCTTACCTTCGAAGATTGCATGCACTTGAAATGTGAATTTAATGCAAGAGCATCCAATTAGCTATCACATGTAATATCAGGATGAAAGGAACGTTATATTGTGAATCAAAATCTTGGACAATACTGTGGAAGCCATGCCAAAAATAAGGAAAGCTTGGATGGAAGGATTTTGTTTAGCTTAATCCTTATTTATAGTTAATGTTGAAGGTTTATCCCTATGTTATGAAGGTTGCAAGGTCCATCAGGTGGTATATGCAGGACCTAGGGGTGGTATAAATGTTTTATTTTAGGAGGTTATCGGGTGGTGATAACACTTTTATGCAGGTCTTTGGGTATGTTTTAAAGGCTTTTTTAGGAGGTATGAGGTATGTATATCTATTTGGAAACATTAGTTTAGGTTTTTGTATAAGAGTTGAAGCTTCCTTTAAATGCTTCAATTTATTTTATTTATTTTTTTACTGATAAAAAAAATTGTTAGTCTCATGATCCTTCATGGTGAAGAACGCATATTGATGCATCCCATAGGTCAACACAAACATTTCTTTTTTTTAACGTGGGTTTAACCCACAATTTATTTTCCTTCGCTTAGCGTCGGCTTGGCTGACTCTACTCGTGTCTCATCATTAGCCAACGATAATGTGTGGCAGCTAATCCCTCTTTTTCTTATAGTGTATGAATAAAGAGTAAATATCACTATTATAAAATCATTAAATAAAAACTAATTTTAGACACAAAAAATAATTAGTTACTATATTGGCTAAATTAGATACTATTTTAAAGACTAAAAAAATTATTAATATCTAAAGTAGTTTCTATTATTGATAAATAATTTCTAAATTGGTATCTAATTAATTAGCTACCAATTATTTAAATTCTAAAGTTGATAGCTAACTAGAAACCATTTTATAATTTTTTATTAATAATAGAAACCACTTTAGATATTAATAATATTTTTAGAGTATAAAATATTATCTAATTTAACAATGTAACAACTAATTGTTTTTTTTCTTTAAAATTAGTTTCTATCTAATATTTTTCTTGTAGTATATTGGAAAAATTAATAACAATTATATAGTTATCCAAACTTGAAATTTTAATTCGATTCTTAATAATTAAATTAGATATTACTTTATAAACTAAAATATTATTAATATTTAAAGTAGTTTTTGTTATTAATAAGAATTTATAAATTAATTTTAAATTCGCATCTAATATTAACTACCATTATTTTAACTACTAACTACTAACTACTTTATATTCTAAATTAATTTTTGTAATGACTAATTTAGAATTTAAAATAGTTAATAGCTAAAACTTTAATAACTAATGTTAAATATCAATTATAAAAAATATTTTATAAATTTTTATTAATAATGAAAGTTATTTTAGATATTAATAATTTTTTAATTTATAAAATAATATTTAATTTAATCAATATAATATTTTTTTTTTTAAATTTTGTTATTTAATAACTTTCTTATACTGATCTATAGATATTCATGCAGTTATCCTTTAAATCTCTAGGCTTTCATGTAATGTTTTTTATTCAAAATGAAGTTGATAGTTATAAATTTTACTAAACAACTATGTAAGATTATTTCATTACATTAAAAAGAATAATATCTTACCAGTCATGTTATATAAACTGTTGAGTAGCCATGCTTCTCCATACACTTAGCAAACAAAAGCCATAAGAGACCAATAAATTTGGTGCAGCTTTTTCCAATATGAGTGACAGTTTAGTTATTCATTCATGCATTTGAAACCCTAACAATCATAAAATGAGGACTGCAACAATTAAAAAGTCATGTTATTAGACAGCATCAAGCTACAATATTATATATATATATATATATATATATATATTAATGAGTATTAAAATAATAAAAGCTAAATGATATACTTTCTTAATCGCTAATGATTGATTAGTTTGGTGCCGTTTTTTTTCATGGATTTTCTAGGGCATTCGAAAGGTTCTGCATGAGACAAAATTGATGCATAACTTTTAATTATATATGGCTACTTGTTTATTTCTAATCATATTATACAACATTTTAGTAAGTGATTGGATATATATAACTATAGTGATGCATGCATCAACAAGTTGAGTTATAGAGCCTCAAAATATAGCCTCCATTTTGCAGCAATATTGAAATCACGTGGGATGATTGCCAAAAACTAAACACTCAATTGGTTCTGAGAATGTATACAATAAAAAAATAGCCAATTATAGGAATATCGAGTGCTTATCCCATTTGTTTCTTCATGTGGTTGAATAAGTATTCTTTTTTGGTTTCATTGGTTTTTAGAAAATTAATGGAATTCACCTTTGTCTTTCTCTTAAAACAAATAAGTGATGAACTTGCTTCATGGTCAAGGGATCAAGTCTGCTTGGTCCCATTCCCACAATTATTTTCCTTCAAGAACAATGCAAATAAATTGAATCTAACTATATTTCTCTTGAGGATCTCACTTTATGATTTGATATTGATTATGCTTTTGAATGGAGAAATGTTAAGTTTTTTAATATTATTGTATTTAGATGATAAAAAATAATTTTCAAAAAAATCTATTTTTTCGATATAAAGTATGTTAAGATAGTATCACTAGGATCAATTACAACCTATAAGGTATTATCCGTTTTAAAACTCAGAATGTCATCATTGTTTTGTCTTTAAAAGACGTATTTGAGGATTAAAAGAGAAATATATATTTAAATTGTCTTTGTTATTGACTCCTAAGCAATATGAAACTATTAGGCATACCAAAACAAGTCTCTCAATTCACTAAGAGAATAAAAATTCCTCTTTAGAAGCACTTTCTTTGAGAACGTGACAAAGAAAACGTGACATCAATGTTCTAATTTGAAGTATATTTAGGCCAATAAGTATATCAAAGGTATTATTCACTTTAAAAATATATTTAAATAACATTTGATTTGACTCAACAACTAAACAATACATCTCAATAAACAATAATTCCACTGAATATAAAATTCTCGAGATATCTAACATTCCTGAACTGTTTTTAACTTTCTATGTATACTTATTAAAATACATATCGATACATATCTTTCCATATATATATATATGAGAAAAATAAATCAAAATGATATACTTAATTGTCTGAAATTTAATTTAAATATAAGTTATGCAATGAAAGAATCAATTAAATTATTTATATTTTGAATTTTAAGATTTAAACTATTTATATTTATAATTATTTTGAGAAGTAATTAATTAGATTAGTGTTATATCATTTTACCCTAAAACAAATTTCTTAAAAATTTAAAGCAACAAGTTTCAATTAATTACAATGAAGTGCTCTAGCTTTAAAAAATCTTTAAAGATAAGTAAAAGTTTTTTCTTTAAAACTATTTTATAGAAATAGGGGAAGTTATTGTATAATATTTTGATTTTATTTCGTCTAGAATATTCATAATAAGCAGTGATATATTTTCATATTTTTTTATAATAGAATGAAATATATATTTTTTCTTAAATTATTATAAAAAATTGTGTTTTATCTTTGATCAAAAGTACATATATATAGTATCCTTTTACTTTATGAAATCATGTAACACATATTCACCAACAAAGAATGTTAATATGTTTGTTGTGTACTTTATGAAATCATGTAACACATATTCCCCAACAAAGGATGTTAATATGTTTGTTGTGGCAATTGGAGTTATAACCTAGGATAACATTGATATTAACAACATTCAACAATTTATCCCGTAGCTTAAGCTCCCACTTTTTACTATAAAATCGAATCAACCTTTTCATGTAGTCCAACAACAAAAACCACAACTCTTAGTATACTCAATTCCTAACAACTTCAACCTTGTCACAAATATAGTATACATTTTTTGCAGCGTTAATCTATTAAAATTTTCCACAAAACTTATATTTGAAAGCACAAACATAAGCAATTTTTGATTTGGGACAAAAATAATTGGAGAATAGTGTTGCTTCCATGGTTAGCCTTCTTACAATTCTTGTCGAGGGTAGGGAGGAAGATCCAGCGGGAGAGGTTGTCGCGGTGTTTGTGATGAGGTTTTCTAAGGTTTGTATTCGTGTCTCGAAGGAAGGAGGAATTTAGGTTTAAGGGTGAGTTTGCAAGAGAGGTTAAATAGTTAAAGTGAGACTTTGCTGACATAATACTACATTAACTTAAATGGTAGTTCACGTTGAAACTCCATTTGCACTTGACAAATTTGTTAACATATCACATCATCTGCTAGTGAGGATATGTTACATAACTTCATAAAGTGGAGGGATGCAATAGGTTTATACTTTCGGTGAAGGATTAAAGACAATTCTTTATAATAGTTTGGGAACGAAAAACATATTTAACTATTTATAATTACGGGTGGTAATACATGTCAGCCCTCAACCCGTTATGAAAAATGCATGGCAGACTCACTATTTTAGCCCAAATACCCGCTTAGGCTCACCACACATAACATGCAACACGCGTGAGTCAGGTACAGGACAGGACGGGCCAATCCGCATAATAATAACAAATGGTATTTGTTCTTGTACCCCATCTAATTTGTTCTTGCACCCCATCAATTTCAAAAATTGAATTTTAGAAGCCAAAATAGTTGTTCTAGATTCTGGAAGGTAAAATAGTTGTTCTGGAAAGATTATTCTAGAATTTTTTTTCTCTTCTGAAATTCTATTTCCAAAATTCACTTTTCTGTTATGGAAATTAAATTTCGAAATTGATGAGGTGCAGGAAGAAATTTGATGGAGTGCAGGAAGAACCCTAATAAAAAATACAAAATTGTCTCCTCCAACTTTTGGTTCTCATCAATGTCATGTCCTCAATCACCTCATGTGCTCTCTCCCCTCCACCCCCAAACACATTTTCATTTCATAGTGTGGTATGAATATTGGGAGAATGTAAATTGATCTCTAGTGATGCAAACTGAATATTGTAATGCCAACACTACCACCAAGAAGTTTGCACACAAGATAACAAGTATTATATATATATATATATATTACAATTGTATTAATATTTTTTTTATGTGGGTCATTCCTTATGCAGGACAGGACAACCCTAACTACATTTTGTTGGAATTGTAGACCTTAAACAAGAGGAGGAGGGGGGGGGGGATTATTTATAAACATTTTTCGCAAATATTGAAGGTAGCGTGAAGATCAATGAAGAATCAAAGAACAAGAAACCATATCAACCAACAAATAAAACTATTTTAAGTTGATAACAGAAAATCAACCGGTTGTTTATGCGAATCAACTAGTTGTTTTTATTAGCAGTGAATAAAAAAAGCTAAAACAGAATTAAACGAGATAAGGTATAGGAAGATCACATAGAAAATTTATATTGGTTCACTTTTAACCGAGAGCTAAATCCAGTTCCCAGAAATCACTGGGTATTCCACTAAGCAATCAACAACCTTGATTACAAACCACACACCAAAGAGATGATCTTGAACCCTTCAATAACACACACCTCATTTGGCAAACCACACTCTACAAATCACATAACACCCTCTGTATCTACAATAAACATGTTTACAAAATTACAGTATTTAAAAGAGAAAAAGGAATGATCACACTTGATACAAATTGAATTTCAAAATTACACAGTAGTCCTATTCCATTCTTAGACAAGTCAAACCAAAGCTTGAAGTAAATCTTGGAGAAAATTGATTTGAAAGATTTAAATACGATTTCTTACTTCCAGGAGCATAAAACTAAAATTTTTAAACTCCAAAAAGACAGTTAAAAACATTTAATGAAGGGGACAAATCAGTTTTTAATCAGTTAAAACAAATTTACCAAACTTAACAAATTTTGTTAATGATTTTTCAAAAAACAATCGGTTGAAATGTCGAAACAACCAATTGAATTAGTTTGACAACAAAGTCAACCAATTCCAAGCTTTGTCAAAACCTGTTTCAAAAAGACTAAGTGTAAAACAACCGATTGAAACGATAAAACAGTTGGTTGTTTTTCCACTTCTTTGTAAAACACTATTTTTCAAAAGGATTTCAATTAAACCAACTTTGGATCCTAACTAAGAGTGGACTTACAAATTCAAACTACCCAGAACCTACACAAACAAACAACAATAAGGCTCTCAGCCAATCTTCATGGGTTTGGAGACATCAAAGCTCTTGTTCAACAATCTCCCCCTATTTAATGAAAACAAATCCTTGGTTTGCTTGTGTTGTTCTGTTTGAATTTGAAAGTACCTACAAAACAGATAAAATACATGTACCAAAGAGCAATCATATCCAGGTTCCTCTAGCACAAATGAACCAGTTTTCACGATGTGATTTTCATAAAGAAAACTAGCAAAATCAGTGTGAAAAACCAGTGTGAATGAGGTGCACAATTAGAGTTTCTTCAGCAACATATTAAACCAATTTAAACTAGATTAAAACAGATATGTAGTAACATACAAATCAGTTAATTCTCCCCTTATTTCTCTTCACAAATAGAGTAGAAGAAGGAATTAAAAGAAATTGTTCAGCAGATAAAAACAACATAAAAAATTCTTCAGCGAATTACCACAGAATACGAAAGTAAAGCACTAAAAGACTTCAATCATCTTTGGCATATGGTAGCTCAAAAAGCTGATTTTAAACAACTTCAATATGCTCATCAAGGTTCTAAAACCGTGTTACACAGAACTCATGATGACTCCTTTGTTCATCAGCAAAGTTGTTTATCCTTCTCAACATCAATCTTTCAAATGGAGACATGGAGGTGATGCATTCTCCCATGATTCCAACACTTGGACCAGCATCATTATCTCCAGCTTGGAATCCAGCATCAACATCACCACCTCATGGATAGCATATGGATAGTGGTAATCACTTAACCTCATGGATTTCAGTATATGTTCTTTGATGATGTGGATCCAGTTTATCTTGACCTTGTTCAAAATGAAATAAATGAAAACAAGATCTTTCCCAGTCATCACAGAGTGATTACTTCCTCTTAGAGTCAACATCCATGTAAAAATGAAGGCCATAAGCCTCTCATTTAGCCTCAAGCTTCCCACAGAGAAGTTTGTCACTTTGGATTGTGGATTCTTCAAACAGCTTCTATAGAACTCCATTTTGTTGAATTCTTCAACCACTCCAAGATTCCCTTTGTTTATTCTCAAACCATCTTGCTTTATACCATGATGGCAGTCCAAACTTCAGGAGTTATCTCCATGTCAACCCTTTTCACATGTGAAGTGATGGTATTGTCAACAATTTTGAGATTGGTGTAGAAGACTCTTACAAGGTCAAGATAGATGTTCCTTGACATCTCCAAGAATCTTTTCAGTAGTTGCTCTTTCAAGAGACTTCTTACTTGAGTAAGCTTCTACTCTTTCAGCCAAGTGAATGAGATGAGCTTTGGATTGTTGATGGCTTTCCTACTTGTTTCATGTTGGTATTTTTCAATCTTGTCATCTTCTCCCGAAAACCAAGTTTCTAGGCACTCACCCCTTTTCAGACTATGAGTCTTCATTCTTTTGGAGGAGGGAAGTGTTGAAACCATGGAGAAATGAGGAAATTTCAGAAGCAAGAGGAAGAGGACGACAAATTTGATATGAATGTAGAGGAGTAACCAATGGGTTGATTTTTGTGAAGAAAAACAGTTGAACAAACATGGTTATATAAGCAGTAAAAGCAATTACATAGTTTGGCTTTTAGTGGGTTGATTTTATCAAGAAAAAGAATTTGTTCAGAGGAATAACTGACTCACGTCAGCCTTTGAACAAAATTCACATGACCAAGACATGAAGAATTTACTAGTCATAAAAACTCTTAATTTTCCAAGAAGATATGAAATATATTCCATTTATGACCAACATAACTTCCTTCCAGAGCGAATTCAAAGTCATGATAAATGCAATTTTGACTTATAACAGTCTTGGGAAGGAATCAACAACAGAACCAATGCACAGAGAATTAAACCAGCCTTAAAGCAATGTTCCCAGAGGTGAAACAATCGGTTGTTTCGAAAAAAACAATCGGTTATTTTTCTCTAACAGCATTTATGATGTTTCACAATTCAAGAAGTCATGACAAAGAAGAAACAGAATAAGGATAATCTCATACACTTTGCATAGATGAGAGTTTTCACATTAAAAGACATAAAATGGAGTCAAACATTAACTCAAGTGAAAAAGAAATACAAGTTTAAGAATCAAGACATAAGCTCTTAGCCTTTTGACAATGTTCCTCTCTTAAGGAGCCATAGTACATGATTCAAGAATTCCGCTTGACTTTCAGGATAAAGTAGTGCAATTAAGATCTGCAACTAGGAATCAAGTTTGGACTTTTCCTCTTTCAAGCTTGATATTTTAAGTCAGAGGTTCTTGGTCCTTAAGAATACCTGCAAGAAAATAAGATCAAGTAGTAAGGTTTGGTCCCCTAACAAATTTGGGTCCATTGGCATTAATTGGATCATTAGAACCCTTAGGATTCTTAGGAACCCATTTCAAAACACCCTTGGGAACAAAAAAAATTCTAATTTTGCAGAATTTGACAGAGTGGCCATTTTTCATACTGTAAAAGCATGAAACAACCAGTTGTTTCAAATTTTCAATCAGTTATTTTTCCCTGATGGTTGAAAAAGGCTTTGAAACGTCACTTTTTTTACTATGTGGATTAAAACCCAGTCCAGATTTTCCAAAAACACACTTTTGAGATGCAAGAACAGTCTCAAAGTTTGATTTTCCTTTTGAAACCTTATCCACAGTTTTCACAAGATAGTGAACCTTCTTTTCAAGAGATTCACAATTTTCACAAAAACTTGAGTCACATTTGCAAGAAGAGTTTTTGTAAATCAATTCCATATTTTCAAAGTTATTTTTTAAATTTTCTAGCTCTTCTTCCAGTGTTTTGACTCTATTTTCCAACCAATTATTCAAGCCTTTCAATCGGTTGTTTAAAAGAGCCAATCTATTAGCTTCTTCATGAGTTTCTTTTAAAGCATCAAGAAGTTAGCTATAGTTTTCAAAGTTAATTGAAGTGCTAGAACTTACACTGCTCATGACATATTCTCCCTTGGTCATTAGGCAGAGATTAGCTTCTTCACCTCCTGAAGATGAACTAGATGAAAAACTTCATTATCTTCCCAAGCAATGTAGGATTTCTTAGCTTTGTCTTTCTTTTCACCTTTCTTGCTTGCTGCTCTTTCTTTATTCTCATTATTGGGGCAATCAGCTTTAATGTGTCCATGTTCACCACAACTAAAAATATTTGTTAGAATTAAAATCATTGAGTTTCTTGATAGTTTTTTTTTGTTCAGTAGCCTTTAGGGCAATGTTCCTCACATGTTTATCACCACTTTCTTGAACATTCAACATGTTCATCTCTAACTCATGTTCTCTGAACTTTCCAAACAGTGAGGCAGTGGTCATAGAGGTTAAATCCTTAGACTCAGAGATTTTGATGTTGAGTTCCTCTTTTTCAAACATCTTCCCAAGACTCATGAGGTGGTTGACAATATGGGTAAACCTCTTTTGTACCTCAACAATTGTCTCCCCTTTCTGCATCCTAAACATCTCATATTCTTGGATGAGAGCATGCTTCCTTGCTCTCTTCACATCATTTGT
>Ga0123342_1004980_pt1 | contig 19744 bp, 11 predicted proteins | sample Turbeawhitnodule_FD_89960 | JGI IMG/M metagenome (GOLD analysis project Ga0123342, IMG submission 89960) | Root nodule microbial communities of legume samples collected from Mexico - Turtle bean Mexico white nodule | ecosystem: Host-associated > Plants > Roots > Nodule | place: Mexico: Nepantla... | reverse complement strand
GGGTTGAGGGAACATGATGAAATAAATAAATGAACACATGTAGTAGTAGGCTACCAAGGTAAAAGAATTTTCTATGAGAAAAGTTAACTTTTCTTTAAGCATATCACCTAACACTTGGGGGTTTCCATTTGTTACTGTAATCCTACATATAATTCAGTGTTAGTCCTTTATGTACACTTAACTCTGTGGTAAACAAAAGGAAGGGTACTGTTGCCAAATCCAGAGAGCTGAAGTACAAGTTAGAATGGTTCAGATATCCATAAGGATTCCATCAATGCCCACTATGTTTTCTTAGTCCTGCAGCCCTTGAAGATGTGGGATTAATCCTGTCCTTCGATCCCTGTGTCATTGCTCTGTAACACACAAATTGATATGCTAGTATTCATAACCAGTTATATTGTAATTTTGTTTAAACTACTTCTGATTTACCCTTAAAACTGAAGTTAGAGATCAAAGAAAAATGTATACTGCAACATTAGGTTGAGTTTCTCATTCAACTATTCAATGAATGCAATTATGCAATTAAGGAAAATGATAGACTGAGAACAATAGGCAAAAAAAAAAAAAGTCCATACTATGTGAGATGTGCATATGTTTCGACCAAATATCATATTCATGCAACTTATTTTAATAGTTCATTTTCTCTCTCTCAGATCATCTTATTTCACTCTTTTCTCGCTTGTCTTCTTCTTTCTCTTCATTGTACAAATTGTATGAAGAGAATTTCTCTAAAAAAATTTGCATCCTTTTCTCTCTCATCTTTTTATGTATTTGGTGATAGGGCATTTTTCAAGTGTGGAAGTATGTAAACAAAAGTGATGAGAACATTATTTTTTTCCAGTTGATCTAATAGCATGCATGGAGGTGTAATATGTTTGTTTCTTGTGTAACATCACCCTAGATAAAAGTAGTCTTTTTTTACCTCTTCCTAAGGTTGATATACGAAGAGATTGCCGCATATTATTTTCATTCCGCTGCAACAACTCACCATTTTTATTTGATGAAATCATTTTTGGCGCTGATTGCTTCACAGGCTCACCATGTTTTCTGTGGCCCTGTAAAAGTTTTGGTGCATAAAGTATGAAGCATTCTGACTAAAATAGAGTAGTACATAGGTATTTTGATGCATATCAAGATTTCATATATAATCCACACTCTGAAAACAACACTACTAAATAAGAATTTCCATCAATAGTAAATAAAAAACCTTAATTTCGTCATCGGAAGACTCTAAGAACAATAATTTAGTTTACTAAAGAGTATTACACCAGATTGGTTCTCTGGTGTTAATTTGTAGACATCAAAATAGTCCAAAGCTACTACACACTAGGACCAAATTAGTCATTGAGGACTAAAATTGTCTTTTGGAAATCATTGTGATGTTACTGATATTTGGAGGATTAAGTTATACTATAGCAAGGGAAGATTTACAACCACTAATGACTAAGAAAATCAAAACCATTAGAAATAACTATGTTCAGCTATTAATAAAAAACACGTATGAAGTGTTAGTTGCCAAATCTGACAGATCAGTTTATGTTATCAAATGTGGCATATATAGTCCATGGTCAATAATGATAACCCATGGTTTTGTTTGATCAAAAAACGTGTTCAAATTAGCCTGAGGATTTCAAACTTACCTGATCTAACTGAGCATCCGATTTATCTGTGAAATCGAATTCCATGTAATAATTTGAGTTGTATGTATCAGCTGCATCGAATGATTTTTGTTGAATCCGAGGAGGATGGTATATTGGCAATACGTAGGTGGAAGTCTTGTCCTTATGCCTTGTGTTGAAACTATGTTTCCTTTCTGAAACTTCTATCCTATGTTTTGTTAAATCATATGCGCCTTTTTCGAAGGTTGGATCCAAAGCACTGATTTTGCTTCTTGAACAATCAGACAATATGGATGAAGCTTCTGGTTTTCTCCTTTTAGCCCATGTAAAGCCACTGGATGCTGAGACTGGTGCTGGTCCAGAGTATACACTGTTTTCATTGCAACCATCCCCCACTTGGGCAGCCTCAGACTTTCCATCACATGAAGGCTTTGGTTGCTCTATATGCAAAGCTCCTATATTAACTTTTGCAACATGTGCCCCACCATCATCTGTACCAGCATTTTGAGAATTATTCTGCATTTCCTTCACAAACAAAAAAGAGAAGTGAATAAAAAATAGTTATATTCTTCAAGCAGTGTTGAATTGTTACTGAAAGCAAGAGCACCTCTTTCAAAGCTGGCATGTTGAAATTTATATGGTCATGGGAAACTTTGTGGACTCGTCTGTGCCTTTTTGATGTTACAGCCTCTCTCACTTTACCTGCAGCCTTTTTCCTGTGCACAAGACAGGAAATAAATTAAGCAAGTAGTTTCAATAGAAACCATGATTAAGTAGACTATCCATTTTAAATAATTCGGTGCTTAAGATACTCAAGTTTGGACCTGGTGAATGATTTAAATGAATATTAAATACTAACTTTTTTCACCTGAGGTCTAATTCTCCAGAATAAGGTTTTGATATAACGTACGCGAATATTAGGCCTTGGCCATTTCGAATATGATGCAACCTTTAATTTTCATTCCCTATAGTAGTACTAATAATTACTAAATTCATAAATAAGATTCAAAGCAGGAGAAAAATTCAAGTGTAATATAGCTTTAGCATAAGTATAGAAGAAAAAACTGAAATGATATATACCTGCTCGCATCTTCCCGATCTCTGGCATCCATTTCTTTGCTTGGTGGATACTTTGGCAGGAGTAATGGATCACAGGCATATGGCTTGGTTCTGAAATACTGCAAAATGTCCAACATGAAACATAGAATCAGACACATAATTATGTGCAATAGCCAAAACCGAGCATAGATCTTAGTAAAACAGCAGTTTCAGAATAACAACTATGAAAAATACACATGGAACACCATCCTCATGGTTAACTCGTGAAGAATCATTCTTTATCATAAAGATAAAGCTTATTGAAAAAGGAAGATCAAAATGCATAAAGAATTCACCTCTGACGTGAGTGCAGAGGAGGCAGTCCCACGCTTGGAGGGATCAATGGAAAGTAAAGTCTCGAGTAGTTTTACAGCAGGTGCAGGAAAACCTTTACACCTCTCTTGAAGAGAGGTTTCGTAATTAGTCTGAGGCTTAAACATTGTGGCCAGAGGAAGCTTATTCTTTTTCCAGTACTCCTGTGGTGGAGATCCACAAAGCTTGAAAATTTTGTGTAATTGTTCAACCTGTAGATTAAATAAGAACATACAATAAATTAAGCCACCAAAGATTTAGTGTTAGCCTCACAAATGAAATGATGCATTGATAGCCTTGTTCTCATGCCTTGTTTCGTAAATTCCTTTGTCCTTATTTTCTCTTTAATTTTATTTTGTTTGATTATCCTTAGAAGGATGAATAAAGTCTTGAATTTTATCTCCATGAAGTCAAAACCACATGGCAATTTCAATATCCTATTCATTAACTTGACGTGGTGATAAGGTAAATTCTCGTTGGAACAGTGTTATAGTGTGTTGTTTGATAATGAGAATTACCTCAGTTCTCCCCTTAAGGATGGGCCTCCCCAGAAAAAGTTCAGCAAATACACAACCCACACTCCATAGATCCACCGAAACTCCATAAGTTGTTGATCCCATCAAGAGTTCAGGAGGACGATACCATAGAGTCACCACTCGACTTGTTAAGGGTCGCTTGTTATTTGGACTAAGGGTATTTGCTAATCCAAAATCTGCTATCTTGAGAACACCTTCATTGCTTACTAGTATATTAGATACTTTAATGTCTCGATGCATAATACCTCGAAGATGACAATGCTCAATTCCACTTAATAACTGTCTCATGTAACACTTAATCTGTTGAGTAAAATATGAAACAACAATTAAGGTAACATCTAATGCACTAAGCTAAAGTAACCATCCTAATGAGTCATAAAATTATGTGATAAAATGCAGACAAACCTGTGCGTCAGTGAACTTTATATCTGGAGAAGCTACTAGGCCAGCAAGGTCATGCTCCATGTATTCAAATACAAGGTATATGCTGTTTGAATGTTGTGAAGTAATTATACCATCCAATTTCATGATGTTTGGGTGGTCAAGTGTGCGAAGAATTATTATTTCTCTCGCCATGAACCTAATGCTATCCGCTTGATATTTGTCAAAACGAACCTTCTTCAGGGCAACCATCCTCCCAGTTTCAACTTCACGTGCTTGGAATACACTGCTATATGTACCTTGTCCAATCTACACAAAAGAAAATGTCCTAAATAGATAAATGTTGACCTCATAGATTGTTGTCTCTGTTCTTTACAAGCTAGTTGCTAGTTCATGAGAATCTAACATCAAATATTTTCATAAGTACTACTACTAGTCAAAATTTTATGCAGATGCTACGGTTTTACCAAGTCTGGATTAAAAAAACTGTTGTGTTGAGTCGTCACTGGTGAAATTTTCATGGAATCATTATGAATTTATGACAGAGATTAGCTGCATGATTTAAATTTTTTCTAATAGTTAAATGCAAAAAATTCAACATTTAATATTATTATGTTTGGTTAGAAGAATGGGTAGTTAGCCTTGTTCTACATAGGAACACAACTGAAGTTACCTCCAAAATTGAAAACTTGAAGTATAAGAAAACAAATGTTCCACCACTCCCATCATTTATTTTCCACCAAATTATAAAAAGTCAAAACACCAGCTCCATCTCATACTGCGGCTCATTACACTACGAAGCTTATTGCCATCTTTAAACAAAATCATCATTGCAAAAGTTAAAGCCTACATGAACTTGCCCCAACCATCATTTAGACGTGATTCCAACAAAGCATTCAATTTTTCAAGAACAAAACTTCTGTAAGATTGTCCTCATCCAAATTGGAGTTTCACCCCAATAATATTGGTTAACTTTCAACACATTCCTCTTTTAATTATGTGAACTGCCAAGTTAAAACTCAAATTCTAATTGAAAAACATAGATTTAATTCCTCGCATACTTTTGATATTATTTCTAATAGATTCATCTCAGCAATATGTTTGTTAAATGTTTATTAAATATTAGCATTTCTTTCTATTTTGTTTTCCTATCACATCACATTGTATGATGCATGTATTTTTTTTCTCCGACAAGGTGTATAATTTGGTATTTGAGATGTCATCAATCACTTTTCAACTTGAATATCAATGCATTGATGACTAATATAAGATGGGAATGAGGTGTTGAATACCTTATCCAATCTCTCATAAGAATCGGCTTTGAGAGGGACCCACCCTTGAATGGCTTCCCCAGCAACAGAGGTAAACCAAGGTGGCCACCCAGCAGCATTCTGTTCAGCCTCCACAAACCTACACGACAACCTCAACGACACTGGACCTCTCAAGCTCCCCTTCTTCCACTCCTTTGTCTCCTCTAATCTGTCGTCCCCCTCACGCGCCTCCACGACGCCATTTCGCCTCTTCCCATTGCACCGTTTCCGTGAGCTCGAAGCCAACACGGGCAGCCCCGGGGACGTGGAATCGCCTCCGGCAAGAACATTCTTCGAACTCGCACAGCCCATTTTCCGGAGGGTCCGACCCGGCTAGTAAACGGGTCGAGAAAACGCCTCCGAAGAAAAATGAAACGATCAGAGAGAAAACGGAGAGAAACCCATAAAGAGAAGCATTTGGAGAGGAGGGAAAACGGTGGCTTTGTTGCTCCCCCCCTCGCTCCTTCGATTCGGTTTTTTCTCTCTTCCAAAAATAACACAATCCAGTAACCAATATCCAACCCTCTTCTCTCTCTCTGTCTCTCTCTCTGTATGTCGCGAGATCTGCGGAGGATTTTCGAGGATGTCGCGAACGGTCGTGAGACATTCGCGGGTCCCAATGGGTGCATATCTCTTTTTGGTGTTCTAATGTAAGAGAAAGAAAGAAAAGAGGGAGAGAGAAAGGTGTAATGTAACGGTTCGAATGATGTGTTGTTTGTTTTCTGTTTGTTTGTCGCTTTGGTTGGATACACAGAGAAGTACAAAATAGAAAGATAAAGAGAGTGTGTGTTGTAATGGCATGGTGCACAATGGCTACATGCCAACTCCTAACAGCACCATTCAAACGCATGATGGAGTTAGTTCATTTGGGTTGGAATAATAATTTCATCACCAATCATGCATCCACACTCATTCTTCTTCTTTCATCATGTCTTTGTAATCTGACAGTTCTTTTAGTTTTGAGTTGCTGTCCAATTCTGACCCGACACCTCTCTTGGACTTTATTGGATAATTTACATGTTCAGTCAGTGATTGTGGTTATCATCTTCTTTCCTTTCAATCTATCCATCACTACGTGGGTCATGATTGCTTCTGGTTTTCATTGTATTTTGATTATGTGACTCAAGTGATATAGTGCATGTTTTTGGAGCTTTTGGTGCATCACTCCCTTGTATATTTTTTTTCTCGGTTAAAAGAAAGCAATGATACATGTTTAATTATCAAAGCTAGTGCAAAAAGTTTCACATAGTTGTGCATGTATCAGTTATACAGTATTAATAATAAAAAAAAATTCTATTAGAGGTTGAGTTTTTTAAAAAGAAGATTCTCTTTCAAAGGAAATAGTATCTGAAATTTGTTTTGAGAGAAACTTTTCTGACTTAAGCATCACTGAATAATTGTTGTGTAATGCTCACATCTTGTACTCGGAAAACGATCTAATGCCATGCTCAAATCAATTAAACTCTCCCACTTTTTGTAATAATTTTTTGTATGATGTTGACACATAATGATTTTTGTATGATGCTACCAGATTGAAAAACTACTAAGTTACTCTGGTTAAAATAGTTTCAACAGGGTTTATTCAGAAAATGAAGATAATGTGCAGAACTATGTTGTGAGCCAAAATCCTGCTGCTAAGATTCCTTGACACGGGTAAAGTGAACAGAAAAACAGGAAAAGAAAATAAAAGATGAGTTAAATTAAATAAGTCTAAACTTTAATGTGTTGACCATCTTTAGAAAATAATAAAGGCAGCAGCAGATGGGTGCTTCCTTTCTATACTTTCTTGTCAGATTATCAAGAACATGTAGAGGCCATATCAATAGTACATATAAGTAAACAAATAACTAAAGAAATTGTTTCTTTTTCATGTTTTAAATTATATTTTGCATTCCTTTATTACGATTAACATATAATTTTAATCTTTTAAACTTTTTATTCCAATTTAGTGTTTTTTAATTCTTTAATCATTATAGTCTATATACCATTTTTCTTCTTTATGTATAAATTTTAAAATAATTAGATATTTAAAATGGATTTTTAAGGATTTTTTTTAAAATGTTCGAAAGTAAAAAAAAAAGTTTTTAAAAAATTATGAAGTGTGACTTTAAGGTTTTAAAGAAAGTGGAATTTGGATTTTCCTTTTTTAAAATGTTGGATGAAAGGTGGTGTTTTAGTTGATGGGTGGTTTCTTAAGTTGAAGAAAGATTGAAATGGTTTAATGAATTCAATTAATGATTTTTTTGAAAGTAAATGAGAATTTGTTGGATAAGAATGAATGAATTGAAAGATTGAATAGCTTATTGTAACAAAAAAGAGATACACTAAATTTGGGTAAAAGATTATTGAAATATCAAAATTACATCTTAGTTGTAATAAAACATAACTAAAACTTTTCCAACTAGAATTTATTTTCTTTTAATTCTTAAAAAGAAAAAAAAATATTTTAATAATTATATATTGAAATGCATCAATTCACAATTATGATAAACCAGCACAATTTTAATATTGTTTCATAAATTATTATTTTTTTCAATTATAAAGTGGAGAGTTGTCAACCACTTTAAGATTTTGTTATATTATCATAACATTTGTATCTCGTGTTAGTTGACAGTGGTCTTCAAACCATATTCACCTACTCTATAATGAATTTGAGAAAGTTAGCTCTGAAAGGAAAATTGAGAGACACTTGCCACATATTTTTAAATCAAACAATTTTTCATTTTTTTTCCTAATTTTTAGAAAAAAAAAAGTTTAAAAGAAAAAAAAAAGTTAAAAATGTTTGATGGAAGGAAAAGGGAAAAGTTTTGAGGAAAGAGAAATTTAATACAAGTATATACACAAGAAGAAAGAAATATGTTCATGGAAAATAATACAACATACTCCATTATTTTAAAAGTTATTTCCATATTATTTCTTTTCTTACAAGCACACAAACTTCTTTTCATCTATCACTATTTCTTCCCTACCAAATATGCATTAATTTCTACTTTAAGTCTGAAAGAGTGACAAATTTTTGGTTAAATTTAACTTCACCTATCTCATGTGAACAATAATGAGGTAAACATCATTCAACAACTCCACCTTACTACAATCTAAACAATACAAGTTTACAAGGTTATAATAAACAAACCTAAGCACTGTCCCACTTACATAAGATAAATCCATTGAAGATGATTGAAGTTAGCAAAGTCATTCTTTAAACTTCCATTCCATATCATACAAAAGGAATTCAATACAAGCTTTTCAATTATTTGTACTCTAGAACTGCACTTACAGCTTACAAGGAGTATTTATAAATTATATAATAATGTTCGTACATTAGTTTAAATGATCTTCATACCTGTAAACGATATCTTATACAACCAATTCCATAATTTAGATGTACAAAAGAAGGTGTTACATACAGTGAAACTAGAAAACAATAAACATGCACTAACCATTGCCAACTCTGAGTAGTGACTGCACCTTCATATTATCCATTTCATCTTCTAGACAACTTCATTCTGTACTTTAGGTGGAATCAGTAATCATGAAACCACACTTTTATACTATGATTTGCTCTTCTTTTAAGCGCAAATGTACAGGTCTTCGGTCATTATTTCCAAAGTCCATATCTTTAAGCAAAGGGTGCTTCTCTGGTGGTACGACACTCGGTTTTAATGGCACTGAATTGGTATTAGCTGTGTTGTGGCTGCTATTTCTAGCAGCAGGCACATCATGATTATGCTTACCCTCATACGTGGTTATGACAGCTTTGGGGTCGGTTGAAGCTCTCTCAACATGCTTACGCACGTTGCATCCTGCGCTTGTGCATTTGTAATAACTCCTGTCCATAGAAATTCAATAGCAGACAATTTAAAAGAATTCCAGAACAGAATACTTTCAACCTATAAACAACACAGGTTACCGAATTGTTGATAGATTGAAAGAATGAGTGGATGTGTCCTCATACACATTGACTAAAGTGTATATATCTAAGGGAAACAATTATGCTTCAAAAGATGAGAATACACTAGCTTCAAGGGAACAAAAGAAAGAAACATTTACAATCGAACATCACCATTTCAGTGAGCATATTGGATTCCAAATTTCCAACTACCTAGATTTATTTAAAGAAAGACTTGAAAATAATATAAAAAGTGACAAACATCACATCCTTATTCCTGGTGGTTATTAGTGGCCTCTGTCGAGATGAAATGTCAAGTTTCTCCCAATTTTCCCGTAAAATTTGTCAAGCGTGACATTTGGGGTTATAGTCCCCAATCCCATTGCTTATAGCAACAAAAATTCTATAATAGAGTCTGGGAGCAGAAGCAGACATTCAGACACAGACAATCATTTGTACAGAGAAATCAAAAGCCAGAAATCAGGGATGGGTGAAAGCAAATTTCTAAGCCAATACTTTTAGTGCACAATACGAAGAAAACTTAAAGCACGTGAGGTTAATTTAGCAGTAGTCTTAAAGAAGAAATTTTTGTTTCATTTTATCTGTTACTTTAAGAAACTTTAAAGATGTCTATTAATTTCTCTAACTTTATCCTCGTCTCTTGATATCTCCCACTGAATGAAATGATAGCAAAGCATCAAGAAGTACAAGGGAAATATTGCCAAATACACTTTTTTAAGATATTCATAATCCAAAACAAAATGATATTTTTGGAAGAGGCAGTATCAATCGACACAGATTTGAATGTGAGTATATTACATTGACCTCCTTGAGGTTTAAGAAACACGTGCAAACTCCCTTTTTAGCTTCAGAAATTACACTGACAATAAAATTGTTATATTAGACAAATAGCCCTAGCACAAAATTTAGAAGTTTTTCAAAGACATACCTACTGTGTACATTTGTTCAGGAACATAGTACCCATTTAAAATCAACTAACGTGAAAGCACAATATACAAATAGAGAAAGTGAGTTCACATTATACACAATTAACACAGACTGGATTTCATGTAAGAAAAATCAAACATAAACTTCTTATAGCCTGGTAGCACTGATTCACCTTGTAACATAAAAAACCGCTGCTTGTGAATTAATTTGTCCTTGATATTTTATAGTAGACCTCAATGAAAGATTCAGAAAACATAATGAAGGATTCTTGTATCTTTGATTAATATCATGTCTATTAAGGTAATCAAACTCTATGCAATTAGTTATATGATTCCAAAGCGATATACTGTTTAAGAACTAAATGCATTCTGAATTTTTGAGAAATATGAACATACAAATCTTTTAGAAGAAATATTGTGGCAAAGAGTTAAAGAATCACCTCGGATGAGGGTTCCCCTTCACCACTTTCTGACCATACTTTCTCCACCTGTAACCATCATCCAAAAGATCAACTTCGCTTCTTGTTTGCACAATAATTTTGGGTTCTGTTACAGTCTTCTGAGAAAGAGGTACTTCGGAAACCGCAAGATCAGTATTCCTGAAAAGCAGAAATTTAGCCTATATTGTGAAGAATTAATGAAGTGCATAGTTGTATGATAAAGGATCAACATGGATAAACTTGCCTTCTCTTAGGGTTTGGCTCAATGTCATCTGCCTCTTCCCTATTATCTACATCACCCACTTCCTCGCTCTCAGTTGACCCAGGTAGTAGTTGCCTAGGTGCCCCTTGATTGGAAGTCTGGTCACTTTCAGGAACTGAACAATCAGGAATGTTTTCACTAAACTTGTTTACTTGTTGTCCAACCCAACCTTGTGAGTTTGACTCAGACTTAGGCTGAACATTTGCACTTCCATTTGAATCACTATTATCCTTGACACGTCTATTTGCCTGAGGCTTTTCATGGTTATGCTGACCTTTATAGATAATTTCAGTTATGTGACCATCAGGGGCACGCTCAACTTTTTTCTTCACTACGCAATTCAGATGTGTACATTTGTAGTAGCTTCGTGGATACTCGCTGCCCTTAACCTGTTTCTGCCCATACTTGCGCCAGTTAAAGCCATCATCTGCAGGTTTGTCAATGGCCTGGGAAACCAGCTGATATTTCTTATCAGCCTGTGAGATATCCGATGGTTCCATTTGAGAATTTTTAGTTTCTGGTACAGATGAAACTATTTGCTGCTCCGAAGCTTCATTTACAGCAAAAGATGGCTGCTGTAGAGGTGGTTCAGTAGGAGCTGTTACTGCATGCATCTGGTAATCAGCTTGCATGTGCATATGAGATTGTGCTAGGACAGCTTGAGCTGTAACCTGTGCTAAAGCCTGTTGGTGAGACATCCCAAAGGGGCTCTGTATACATCAAATTGAAGAGATGGTGAGAACCTCAAACAAGTATATCCACCGTTCCAAGGAGAAAATATCACATTAAATAATAATAATAATAATAATAATAATAATAATAATAATAATAATAATAATGAGTAAACACCCCAACAGCAGGACCAGCAAAATATGTAATGCATACATAACCATGCACAGTCATTCAGAAATAAAAAAGACACAAATTTTTAAGGGCAAAACGAATCTTGAATAACCTTTATGACATTTACCATGTAATTATGAACAAGTAGAATGCAAAGCTAACAAGCGTTAATAGAAGACAAATAAATCCAATTATTGAGTTCCTTAGTCAACATAGACATGGACAAGGAAAATATCTCGATTATTTTCACTATCGAGTGACTTACGGAGATCGCATTTTTCAGCCACGAATTTTGTCTTCATTTGTTATTGCCAAAACACCATATCAAAACTAACATTAAAGAATCAGGGTATTGCAACCAAAAACCATTTCACTTTGACACATAATACCTCTAAAAGTTTTGACATTTTGAAAAAGTCTGATCTAAATCCCTCTACCATCACTAGAGCAACCCCTCCAACAACACCAAATTCATACTTGTTTTACTCCAAATTAATGTTCTTCACCCAGTTAAATGCGCTAAAAAGCAACCCCTTGTCTGAAAATCCGCTCATACAACTCCACAACCCAGAAATCATTCGACACTAGTGAAGTAGTTCACTGAAAACATAACACACGACACAATACAATCGTAATAAAATCCAGATCAAATCTGAATTGTTGAGAGTACTATACTACAATCAGAGCCCACCTAAATAAACACTGATAACCCCAAAATCACAAAACTCCAATCCCCCATGCCCATCAACCGATCCCACACCCTTCTTTCAAAAATACCACATCTTCACAAAAACACCACACCCCTTTTGAAATTCATCCTCACAGCAGCACACCTTCAGGAATCGCTATTACAAATGAAATTAATCACCTGAGGGGAAAAGAAGCCAGGGGAGTTAAGAAACCCAGAAGGGCTCAACCCGGGTGGGACAGTGAATACAGGGGAACGAGCAATGACCAAATTCATGGGTCTGCTCTGCTTGAAGCCCTTGTGGGGTCCATCGTCGTCCTTACCGGAGTTGTCGGCCACGGCGGCGGAGAAGGCCATCGGGGAGGCCATGGCACCGGCAAGAAGCTGGGAGAAGGAGCGGCAGTCGGCGGCGGCATCGGAACCGAAGAAGCTAGACACGAGGGTCATGGGACCGGGGCTAGCGCCGCCGGCGGCGGAGAAAAAGGCTTCCGCGGAGGGACGCGGAGGGAGTGTGATGGTGGGGCGCGGATGCGGCGCCGTGTCGGAGTGGGCGTTGGGAGTGGACATGGATGGTGGGTGGAAAAATTATGGAAGAGAAAATAAGATGGAAAGATAGCGCCAGAGAAGCACGAAACTATGGTTTCGTTTATTTTCGTTTTGTGTTGTGTTATCTTCAACACTCTCAGCGCAAAGTCCAATCGGTGTCGTGCAAAACTCAATAATAACAACAATAATAATATTATTAATATTGTCGGGAAAAAACTATTCTGTTTTATTAAATAAAAAAATATTTATAAAAAATATATATCTCTTTTTATTAAAAGACAAAAGTATAACAAATAACGTTAAATATGTTTTATGTAATAATATATTCTTATCTCTTTTTTTTTTTACCTTAATATCCTGTGTTTTTTTGTGTTTGGTTTCTTTTCTTTTTCTTTGTTTTACTACATTCACAATTTGTTACCCTTCTTCCAGCTCTTATTACGGTGTTATGTGATTTAAAAATTAACAAATTGATTAATATGGTCAGTAATATTAAATTTATTAATAATCAATATAATTTTCTCTTTCAATTGATTAATGTATGCTGGTAATTTTTTTCTTAAAAGGAATGACTTTATCTTATTCATTTTATACATTTTGTCGGTGTTGCCTATACAAATTATAAAATATTTTGGTAAATGTAATTAATATAAGAGACAGTTTGAATAATTATTTTCCATTCAATTAATTAATATTCTAGTTTTTCCTTTTTAATTCTAAGAGAAATTGAGTTTATCTTGTTAATTAAAATTTATTGTTTATTGACAATAAAAAAGAGAGTAAAAAAACAGTTACTATTGATATAAAAGACAATTGAAAAGAAATTCTATAAAAGAGATGAATAATTTTAGTAAATACTTAACTATAAAAGAGAAACTCCATAGATAGGAATGGAGGTGGTATAATGTTTTAATAAATATTTAATCATTCAAAATATAGTAAACAGTTTATGGAATTTTAATATATAAATATCATGACTTTTATTATATTTATGTCTTTTGTTTCTATCTAAGGGCAGAGTATCCATGAATAATGATTTTCTTTTCTCTTAGTTATTCATATTTTAAACCTTGAAAAAAAAATGTATTTATTGTACATAAATTTTTAAGATGTTCAATAGTAAAAGAAACTATTGAAAGAACAAGGTTTTTAAATGAAGATTACATTCATTCAAGAGATTAATCTTCATCACTGAGATATTATAATAGAATTTATACTGAAAATTTATTTATCACATAAAAACTCATTTTAATATTTTTTATTATAAATAAATCTAAAATTTGTACTAGGATGAAAAACAATATTGATATATTTAATCATTTATTTTTGTTATAATTTGTGTTGTATCTAACGTGTGAGCATGATGGTGAGAGTGGGGCACCATGCTTTCACATTTTACGAACAGATCTTGCTTATGGTGTTACCCTTCCTTCAACATTTTCAACTATAAACTTCATAACTCCATTGAAGGGCCCCATTTAAACACAGACAAAATGTCACCATTGTTTAACCCTTTCTAAATATATTCTTTCACTTCTACATAAAGATGTTGTTAAAATCTTTAAAGTAATTTGGTTTTTCCACACGTTTTTCACATACAAAAAGAATATTCTACCCTTATGATATTATCTATTCAAATATTAGTTCAATTTTATAAGTAATTAAAGTGGATTTAGTAACTTGGTTCTTGTAAATCACAACTATATGCATTGTTACTTTTAATTAAGTAGTTGAGAGCTTGAATTATGGTAATATCTCTTTAAATATAAAATTAATAAATTATGTTAGAAACTTTGTATAAGCAATTTGGCTTAATTTTTTTAAAATAAAATATATTTTAGGTTGAATTTATTGGGACTACATTCTTAATATTAAAATAATTTGTACTTAAAATTTTACAACTTTGATTTAAATTTACTAATAAAAATTACAATCGAAAACGGTTGGAGATCCCACATCGACTAGAGATGAAGACAATTCATTGTATATAAGTGGGTGTTAACCTCAATCACACGAGTTGGTTTTATGGGGTTGAGTTAGGCTTAAAGTTTACTTCGTAATATGGTATTAGAGTCATTTTGATCCTATCTTAGCAAGTATTTGTTGACTTTATCAAGTCACCCCCATAATATGTTATCCCAATAAAAACAATTAATAACTTCGAGATGATTATGTGATTTTTTTTTTAGGAGTGTACTATATCACTTCTTGTAGTTTAGTTTTTCAAAATTGAATAAAAAAGTAGCTTGGTTCATCTTTAAAAAATAATTCAATTTTTGATAGTTTAATTTAATCGTAGTCACAAAATTAATTCATTTTAGTTTTATTAACTTACCAAAAACCATATAAATTTAAAGACGAGGGAAATGTTTCAACATGTTTTAAAATTATAAGATAATACCTAAAACTATTAACAAACAAAAAAAAAATTAGTAAACAGATTTTAACTTTATAAGCACAATTCATTTTATTAGTTTTATTATAATTCAACTAATATTAATAATGATAATTTATTTAACCTATTTAACTACTTCAAGTCCACAAACATTAGTTTCATTGGTCAAAGTAAGTTTGTTGCAACTGATAACCATATATAAACATTTCAGGTGTAATAAATTTTCCTCAACTTCTTATTACTTAATTTTTTTAAATTGGTAATAATTACTTCATGTTTTAATCTACATTATTTAGATTATAAAAAAACAATAAAATATTTTTTATTATGTTTTTTACTTATAATATATATACATATGTTATTGGAACAATACCATACATCAACTAAATTTATACACATTTTAATGACATTTAAATCAATACACCATCTTCCAATTCATAATATCACTTTATTCCAATTAACATGTGAAAAATGCTGTTTGAAAGACAAATTCTTGTTTGGTGAAGATCCAAATAAATAATATAGACTTCCTTTTAAAGTTATTATTATGAAAAAAAAAATGATAAAAGTTATTTTTTAAATTTCGTGAAAATTTGAAAATAGAAAATATATTTTTCTAGTTTGGTTTGCCTTTCAGAAAATAACATTATCAATGTTTTCCAGAAAATGAATTTTGGTTAAACTTACGGAAAAATATTATGTGGGAGAGGTAAATCTAATTTTCTGGAGTTAAAACAAAAATTTGACAGAAAAATAATTAAATGACTCTTATTAAATCATTTAATAACATGACAACAAAGATAACGCATTTTTTTTTTCTAGATATCTCAAAAAATCTTTATATAAACGTTTTCATAAATGTCCCTGCACAACCAAACTAAACAAAACTTAGTTAATTATAAGAATTGTCATTTTCTAAATTAGTAATTATACAAACGATTTTTTTCTATTACCAAATAAACTATATTTATAGATAATTAAACAAGTACTTAGATCCATTATATTTTACACGATTTCAAGATCATTCTATTATAACATTATTTACTACCATGGACTAAACCATTTGGTTAAATTTTGATTTTAGTTGGCGAAGGTCATACAAGAAAAAGCAATTCGTATTTTAACCATGTATAATATATACACAAGATGTACAGTGTATGTGTGAAATATATACAACATAAATTATTTTATTATTATCATCTCATTATTTTTATTTTTCACAAAATTTATACACATAATAAAGTAACATATAATTATAATAAAACGATATAAGTACACACACACACACACACACATATATATATATATATATATATATATATATATATATATATATATATATATATATATATTATGCATCCTACTTATTGCCACTCTTTAGACACACAATATATATAACAGTGAAGAAAATGACAAGTTATTTTATTTATAATATTTTTATATTTGGTATTGGTAGCCCTTGTAATAGTAGAATCTGAAAATAGAATAAAAAAACTCATTTTTTTTTCATAATATAATATAAAAAATTGGAGAAATATATATGCTCTTTTAGCTCAACAAAAAATAATATGATACCTAATTAATATCAATGATTGCATATATATTTTTATGGAAAATTTATATTCAATTGATTTTTTACATTGGTTGTGACAAAATACTAATACAAAAAGATAATTTTCCATATACATCCATTTTCATTATATTTGAAAAAGAAAATGACTAATTATCACTAATTATCGCGAAACTACGATGTTTTGAAATCAACATGTTAATAAAATGTGAAAAAGTAATGATAAGATGCAGGAAAAAAACTAAAATGATGGGAAGAATAAAAGTTTGAAGAAAAGATTAAAAAAGAAATTCAGATGATAATTTTTTTAAGATTGCAAAAATGAAATGATAAATGAACAATAATTTTATGTTTTCTGCACTGTGAGTCAACAATTTTGGGTTGATGAGAGAGAGAAAGATATTTTAGAAAAGTTTTTGCACCTAAAACGATTGAATTGATTTGTTTGAAGTAAAGCAGATTAAAAAAATATGTTAATTTTGTATAAAAGAAAATTAAATTAATTTGCAGAAGAAGGAATGTTCTAAAGAGGTGGAAGGTAGTTTAGTGTTTGATAGGTGTACGTGGAGCAAGTTAAACCATTCATGAATTCAACGCTCTGCAAAGTTATTGTCTCCTTCAAATTCACAAAATCAAATAAATAATTCAAACCAAGTTGATGAACAAATACAGAGTTCATGTGCTAAAAAAGGAAGTGTTTTATCTGAAAAAGAAATGTGCTATTTATGGTAATCACTCTTTGATGCAGTAAAATTAAAGTTACATACTTCTATAGTTCACGTGAATATGTTCTACAATACTTATGAAATGATCCATTCAACATAATATACTGCTCTAATTTTACTGTAACCAATTATGTGTTGGAACTTATATATAATTTGTCAAAAATAGTATAAAAAATAAAATATAAAGCACAGTAGACAGGTAGGAATAAAGAAGTGATCTAACTAAAGTGGCAATAAATAGCAAGGGCAGCTAGAGGGAAGAAGGAGTGTGGGGTCCTGAATAAAAGGGCAAGTGGCCTAAATTTTAAAGTCACATTTAATTTTAGTTCCCTATCATGCACTGTGACTAGGATGACAAAGTACTTATTAGGAAGTCTCATTTCACACTTTTTTGACTTCACATTTTTAATCTATTATTAATAGATGCATTAGAGGTTTAGATTTTTCTAATTAGAATTTAAATTAATTTAAGAAAAAAATCAGAATTCTCATATTATTGTTGGAGATCTCACATCGACTAGAAACAAATATATTTCATAGTATATAAACGAGTACAAATCTCAATTTATGAGTCGATCTTGTAAAATTTAATTAAATTTAAAGTTCACTCTCTAATATGGTATAAGAGTCATTTAGAACCTATCATGACAAAAGTTTCTTCCATTGATCATGTTACTATTAAATCACTCATTATATAGTCTTACACGAGTTGACAATTTCGACATAAAGTGAATGTTTGAAAATTTTACATCATCTAGAAGACATATTAATATATATATATATATATATAAAAGAATACAAATCTCACTTTATAAACTAATTTTATAAGATTGAGTTAGATCTAGATCCCAATAATCTATTAATAGTAATTTCACACATATCCGTCATGTAAAGTTGTATAACAATGTTAATGTGGTTTTGCTTGTTTCAAGTCCTTCAATCTACTTTTACCGGTGGAAACATGAGTTTCAAATGGTTCCAGGATTAGATTACAGTTACTTAATCTTAATGTGAATGTTGTTTCTTTAATATAAACTTAGCTCATGGGTTGTAGTCAAGTGTGGTGTTACCTTTAAAATAACAAAATCACTCCAATCTTAATCCACACATACTTTATTTATCCTTAGATGCATTACAAAAATAAAATAACAGAGTAGAGTTGATAGTTTTTTTTTTATATATATTAAACAATGTGCACCGTATGAAAGTTTATTGAATGAGTTTGATAGAAAGTAGAGAAGTGTGTGGAATTAAGAATGTTTTATTTTGTTGGGGGAATTTGAATATGAGTATGTGAGAGAGTTTGGTATAAAGCAAGTTGAGTGTGGTGAGTTGGTGAGATGGCATGACACTGCCACTTGCTAATTGATGTAGAATGGCATTTGGCAGCAAACTCTATATATAACAACGTGCTTCCAACCAAGTTGCCAAATGGCCCAATCCATTTAAGAGACTTTGAATGTCAAAATATTAAGTCATTTTTTTCAGGACATTTAATTTATATAAAAAAGTTACTTTCACAACTCCATAGTAAAAAATATTAATTTATAATTCTTTTTTAAATTCATCTTTTCATATGACTTATATTTTAACAAAAGATTATTTCTTCTTTTATTTTTAATAATTATAATTTGAAATTGTTAGATCATGGACATGATCCGATGGTTGGTCATTTATGAGTCGTTTCTCGACCTATGTATCTAACGTTATGAATGAGCACAAGTCAAGTGATCTCAATCAATTAGTCTTAATCACTCAATTAAGATATAATCATAACTAATGGATGGTTGATCGTTACCCGAACTTTGACTGGACATGATGATGACAGCCTTAGTAGCATACGCTAGAGGGTGGAGGGCGAGGAGGGCAATGTACAGTGATGGGCTTGGACCCAACGTATGCTATATGAATCGTGATTCGATCTTTAATGGTAGAGGACGTTCATATGTTAAGTATCTTGTGTTAATTAGACTTAGTCACCCTTAACGGCTCAATAAAGGCAAACTCGGACTATGTTACGTAGGATATGACCAATATATATTACAGGGAACATCAACAAGGAGATCTATCTTTTATACACGGTTACAGGGTACACTTATCGTAAACCACTTGGAGAGATTCTAGGACTAGGTTACAACTCGGTCTCTCTCTCTCTCTCTCTCTCTCTCTCTCTCTCTCTCTCT